>FTCF01000524.1_pt1 | contig 23946 bp, 24 predicted proteins | sample 1639631 | NCBI WGS metagenome assembly FTCF01 (sample SAMEA3914864, study PRJEB12502) | metagenome | biome: forest; material: soil | place: USA | collected 2012-03-12 | depth 0.3 m
CCTTGCACTGGACATGCTCGGCGCCCTGTTCCTGGTCCACGCCCCGGCCGGCCTGTTTGCCGACAAGGGCGGGTACGAACTCGTCCTGGCCCTTGCCGCTGGCGCGGCAGCCGTGGCCCTGGCCGGCGCCGGACGGATCTCCATCGACGCCGCCGTCTTCGGCCGGAAGGGCTCCAAGCCCGGCATCCTCGCCTAGGCCTGCGACACCCAACGCCGGCGCTTGGGCGTCGCCGGCCCGTCATACAGCGCATCAGTATCCACGCCGTCGATACACTCACGTCATGAGCGAGCTCCCCTCCCACTCCGTCACGCTGCGGTTCCTTGCTTCCCCCACCGACGTCGGACACAGCGGGTCCGTCGACGCCGGCACTGTCCTTGAGTGGGTGGACAAGGCAGCGTACGCGGCAGCCGTTGGCTGGGCGAAGTCGTATTGCGTCACGGCATATGTGGGCAACATCTATTTCGCCGACCCTGTGAACAGCGGAGACATGGTCGAGGTCGAAGCGACCATCGTCTACACGGGCCGCTCTTCCATGCACATCCGGACCATCGTGTCCTCCGGCGACCCCAAGGGCGGGCCGGCCACGATGCGCAGCCAGTGCCTGGTGATCTTCGTTGCGGTCGGTCCCGACGGCCGCCCGGTTCCAGTCCCCCAGTTCGAGCCCTCGACGCCGGAGGAAATCGAGCAGCGCGACAACGCCCTCGCGCGGATCGCCGTGCGGGAAAAGATCGTCGAAGCCATGAACGCACAGGAATATACCGACGCCGGCACTGCCGAGCGCGTTGTTCTCCGCTTCATGGCGGCCCCCACTGATGTGAACTGGGGCGGAAAGGTCCACGGCGGCATCGTCATGAAGTGGATTGATGAGGCCGCCTACGTCTGCGCTTCCCGGTACTGCGGCAAGGATACGGTGGCGGTGTTCTCCGGGGGCGTGCGCTTCTACCGGCCGCTCTTGATCGGCGACGTGGTGGAAGTAGAAGCCCGTCTCGTCTACACAGGCCACAAAGGCATGCACATTGCCGTCCATGTTCGCTCCGGAAACCCCAAGAGCCGTGAGATGAACCTGACCACGTACTGCCTCACGGTCATGGTGGCTAGGGACGAAACCGGCACGTCCGTTCCGATCCCGCCCTGGGTGCCGGAAACGGATGAGGACCGGCGCCTACACGCCCACGCCCGCGAACTCCTGGAGATCCGGGGACGGGCTCCCGGAAACCGGATGCCCGATCATTTGCTCAACGGCGGGTAGGCAGCCTAGAACCCGCCTCCGCCCGTCTCGCCCGCCATATTGGCGAAGCGGGAATAATGCCCCTGGAAGGCAACCACGATGTCCTTGGTGGGGCCGTTACGGTGCTTGGCGATGAGGATGTCGGCCTCGCCGGCGCGCGGGGATTCCTTGTCGTAGACGTCTTCGCGGTGAAGCAGGATGACCATGTCGGCATCCTGCTCGATGGAACCGGATTCACGGAGGTCCGAGACCATGGGCCGCTTGTCCTGGCGCTGTTCGGATCCACGGTTGAGCTGCGAGAGCGCGATGACCGGAACCTGCAGCTCCTTGGCCAACAGCTTGAGGGCACGCGAGAATTCGGAGACTTCCTGCTGGCGGGATTCCACCTTCTTGCCGGAGCTCATGAGCTGGAGGTAGTCGAGGATCACCAGCTTGAGGTCGTGCTGCTGCTTCAGGCGACGGCACTTGGCCCTGATTTCCATGAGGGACATATTGGGGCTGTCATCGATGAACAACGGCGCATCGTTCATGCGGCCCATGGTGGTGGCGATCTTGGACCATTGCTCGTCCTTGATGGTGCCCTTGCGCAGGTCTTGAAGGCCAATGGTGGCCTCCGCGGACAGCAGGCGCATCGCGATTTCGTTCCGTCCCATTTCGAGGGAGAACATGACAGTGGCGAGGTTGTTCTTGATCGCGGCGGAACGGGCGAAGTCAAGCGCGAACGTGGACTTACCGACGGCGGGGCGCGCGGCGATGACGATCATCTGGCCTGGGTGCAGGCCATGGGTGAGCTCATCGAGTTCGTAGAACCCGGTGGGGACCCCCGTCATGCCCTCTCCGCGGTGGCCGGAAGCCTCGATCTCGTCGACGGTGGATTCCATGACGTCCTTGAGCGCCACGTAGTCCTCCGCGGTGCGGCGTTCGGCCACGGCATAGATCTCGGCCTGGGCCTGGTTGACGAGGTCTTCGACCTCGCCGTCCTGGCCGTAGCCCATCTGGACGATCTTGGTGCCGGCGTTGACGAGGCGGCGCAGGACGGCGCGTTCAGCCACGATTTCGGCGTAATAGCCGGCGTTGGCCGCCGTGGGCACGGTCTGGATCAGCTCGTGCAGGTAGGCGGGGCCGCCGATCCTGTTGATCTCGCCGCGCTTGGTCAGCTCATCGGACACCGTGACGGCATCGGCAGGTTCGCCGCGGCCGTAGAGGTCGATGATGGACTCGTAGATGGTCTCGTGGGCCGGGCGGTAGAAGTCGTGGCCGCGGACGATTTCCACGACGTCGGCAATGGCGTCCTTGGACAGCATCATGCCGCCGAGAACTGATTGCTCAGCGGGAATGTCCTGGGGAGGCTTGCGGCTGGCGTCCGATGTCCGGCCGCCCTCGATCGAATCCAAGTGCGTAACTGACAAGCCGTCCTCCATTTTGTACCGCGCAGATAACTGTTCCCGGCGGTGCGGTAGGCCAATCCCCAGGTGTGGGTTGCTCCGACCGCGCCGTTGATGCCGGCTGGTCCAAACTGTTCCGTAGGGCACCGACAATTTTGGTTCCCCGAGATTTCCACAACTTATCCACAGACAGGTCCGCGGGCGCGCTGCTTTTCGACGGCACCAAGGTGCCATCCACAAGAAACAGGGGTTTTCCAAGTACCTAAAGCAGGTACTCAGCCACGTTAGCCCTGCTTTTCCGAGGCACCAAGCCGGGCCTGTGGATAAAGTGTGGAATACACACCCCTACTTGTGCACAGTCTGTGCATGACCCTGTGGAAAGAGAAATTCTTTTGCCGGCAAATAGCCCCTGAGCTGGGAAAACGTTCCTTGTGCCATGTGGATCAAAAGTATTTTCTTCAGGGGATCATCCACAGGCGGATTCGCTCAATCCATGCTCCGGCCCTCCTCCAATGGCCCGAAGGGGGATAAATATGCCAAAAATGTGATACTCCCCACAATATCTCCAGAAATTTGACAGCCGGCTCTCAGAAGCTATGCCAGAACAGGAATGTGCTGTGGATAACTGCGTTCTGACATAAGCTCTAGGTATGGGTTTCACCGTGGGGGATGTACTGCTGGTCGCAATGCCCGTTGTCATCCTTGTGGCTGTGATTTGGGCCCTGACGGCGGCATTCAAGCCACGCAACTCAGGGCTGTCCGACGCCGAGCGCTATCAACGGGAGCTGGCCGCACGATCGGCAGCCCACCAGGCCGCGCAGGTGCAGGCGGCGACGGCGGCAAGGGCCCGCATCGACGCATCCACTAGACCGAGCCAAAACGCGCAGCAACAGTCCCAGCAGGACAGCCAGTCGCGGGCCGCGCTGAGGGCGCAAGCCGGGGCCGGCCCGGGGGTCGGCCAGGCCGGTTACAACGGTCCCGTTCTTCCCAACGGGCAGTTGAATCCACAGTTCGCCCTGCAATTGCAGGGCATGGTCCGCAGTGGGCAGAAGATTCAGGCCATCAAGCTCCTGCGCCAGCAAACCCACTCGGACTTGTTGACCGCCAAGAACTACATAGATCGGCTTTAGCGCATGTCATCCCTACTCATTCCGGTCTTGATCCTGGCGGCCGTCGTCGTTGGCGTGCTGCTGATTAGCCGCATGCTCTCCCGCCGCTCCGCGGAACTTCGCGACAATGCCGCCACAGGCAAGGCGGCCGTGGACCCTGCGGAGCTGGCCCGCGAGGCCGCCGCAAAGCTCAGCGAGGATCAGCACCGGCAGCTGTATTCCCTGATCGCCCAAGGTCAGGCCATGGCTGCCATCAAGCTGTACCTCGGCGCCACCGGAGAAGGCCTGCGCGCCTCACGGGACGCCGTCGGCGCCCTTGCAGCGCACCCGCAGCCCTTCCGCAAGCCTGAACCCGCCCCTCAGGACCTCGTGCCCGACGACGACGAGCCGGAGCGCTTCCCGTACCGTTACCGGGCAATCGCCAGCAAGGGTGACGTCACGCGTGAGGTGAGCAGCAACATGCTCAATGACGAGATCTACGGACGGATCCGCACCCTGGCCAAGAGTGGCGACGTCCAAGCGGCGGCGTTGGCCCTGACCAAGCATTCCGACATCAGCATGAAGCAGGCCCTGGAGTTCATCGAGCTACTGGACGACTAGTGCCAGGAGCGTGGCAGCCGAGGCTCCCCTAGCGTCCCGCGGTAATTCCTGCGAGGAGTTGTTCAAAAGGCAGGGATTCCATCGCCTCCGCCTTGCGGTGCGGCTGTTCGCCGCTCAGAAGCCGGGCAAGCTCGGCCGCCGCCCGGTCCACGCGGACCGATAGTGGCGACGCGCCGTCGTCGGTGTTTCCCCAGTCCTGGGGTCCGGCAAAGACGGACGTCTGGGTGATCCGGGTGCGAAGGTAGGTGAAGAGCGGACGCATGGCGTAGTCAAGCACCATTTGGTGCCGGTCGGTGCCGCCCGTGGCGCCGAGAAGAACTGCCTTGCCGTCCAGGGACTTCGGGTCCAGAACGTCGATGAAGGACTTGAACAGCCCGCTGTATGAGGCGCTGAAGACGGGCGTGACGGCGATGATGCCATCGGAATCCTCGACGCCGGCGATCACCTCCGCAAGGCGTGGCGCGGCATAGCCGGTGACGAAGTTGTTGGCGATATCCACGGCCAGGTCCCGGAGTTCGATAACGTCCACCTGCACCTCGTACCCGGCATCGCCCAGCTGGCGCTTGGCCGATGCGGCGAGCTGGTCTGCAAGAAGCCTGCTCGACGACGGTACGCCAAGTCCGGCGGATAGGACGGTTATGCGGCGGGTCTCCATGGCAATCTCCTGTTGCTGGTCGGTTTGATGGCTTCAAACCAGAGTACATGCGTTTGCATCTATACTCCCAAACTGTGCCCCCGCCCCTTTTATTCCCCTGCTATAGCCGCACGGTTCCCTGGATGCACATCACCGAGCTCCCGCCCACCCAGATGTCGCCGTCTTCCGCTTTGACGTGGATGCGTCCCGCCCGGCCCAGCACCGTACCCTGCGCGGCGACGTATTGCTCAGGAGCCCGGCCGCTGCCGATCAGCCATTGGGCCGCCCCCGCATTGAAGCTTCCGGTCACGGGGTCCTCCACCATGGCGTCTCCGGGAATGAACGTCCGGACCTCGAAATCGACGCCGGCATCCGGTTCATGGGGACCGATCACGCCAACCTTCAGATCGCCCAACGCCGCGAGGTCCGGATCGAGGCCAAGGACCCGCTCGGCCGACTCCAGCAGGACACCGATCCATTGCGGGCCGTTGACCAGCCACGAGGCATCCAAGAGCGCGGTTTGGGGCAGCCGGAGTCCAGCAGCCAACTGTTCCATGGTTGCCTCGCCGACGGGCCCGAAGCGGGTCAGCGGCGGCGCAGCGAAGGCAAGGCGGCCGCCGTCGAGCTTTACCTTGACCAGGCCTGCGCCGCATTCCTGAACCAGCGTCCCTTCCTGCTTCGGGACACCGCCGGCCGCCAGCCACGCATGCGCCGAGCCGAGCGTCGGATGTCCCGCGAATGGAAATTCCTCGCTGCCAGTGAAGATCCGGACGCGGTAATCGGCTGCAGGATCGCTGGGCGGCAGCAGGAAGGTGGTCTCAGACAAGTTGGTCCAGTTGGCGAAGTGCTGCATCTGCTCCGCGCTGAGCCCCTCGGCGTCGACGACCACGGCAAGCGGATTGCCGAGGTACGGCACGTCAGTGAAGACGTCCACTTGCGAGAAGGGCCTTGTGCGCATCGTTTCAAGGTTCACCGCTGCAGGCTATCACCGCCGGTGCGCGCGCAAAGCAAAGGACCCCCGCCTCCGGAAACCGGAGACGGGGGTCCTTCGCACTGCGTCAGAGCTTACGCTACTTGCTTGCAACGACCTCGAGGTCGATGACAGCAGAAACGTCCTCGTGCAGGCGGACGTTGGCCTGGTACGAACCAAGGGACTTGATGTGGTTCGGCAGTTCAACGTTGCGCTTGTCGATGGAGCCGAGGCCAGCGGCCTCAACTGCAGCAGCGACATCAGCCGGCTTGACGGTGCCGAAGAGACGACCGGACTCGCCGGCCTTCACTACGAGCTTGACCTTCTTGGAAGAAAGCGCAGAAGCCTGGGCCTGTGCAGCTTCAACCGAAGCGTGGGCACGAGCAGCGCGGGCAGCCTTGATGGACTCAACCTGCTTCTCGCCACCCTTGGTCCAGGTCAGGGCGAAGCCGCGGGGCAGCAGGAAGTTACGTGCGTAACCGTCCTTGACCTCGACAACATCGCCAGCAGCACCGAGACCGGTTACTTCGTGGGTCAGAATGAGCTTTGCCATGTTAGTTAATCCCTTCCTTAGCCGCGGCCAGCGCCGGAGTAAGGCAGCAGAGCAACTTCGCGGGCGTTCTTGATTGCCTGGGCGATTTTGCGCTGTTCCTGCACCGTGACGCCAGTGACGCGACGGGCGCGGATCTTTCCGCGGTCGGAGATGAACTTGCGCAGCAATGCTACGTCCTTGTAGTCGATGACAGTGATGTCAGCGGCCTTCAAGGGGTTGGACTTTGGTTTGGGCTTACGGAGTTCAGCCTTAGCCATCGTGGAGCTCCTTTTCTATGGAGCCCGTGGAATGGATCCACGGGATGGTGGTGCTCGACGGCGGTCGCCACCCGGGTGCCTCGCGGCACGTCCGGCGGGTTCCGGCGTCGAACTTTTATGAGTATTTAGAAGGGAGGTTCGGATTCCGGGCCGTTGCCCCATCCACCCGCATTGCTGACACCCGGGGTAGCCCAGGGGTCTTCCTGCGGTGCGGATTGGCCGCCGCCCCACGTTCCGCCGGAGTTGCCGCCCTGGTTTGCACCAGCGCCGCCACCTCCGAAGCCGCCGCTGTTGTTGCCGCCGCCGAAGCCGCCCTGACCACCCTGACCGCCGGAGCGCTGGGTGCGGTTGACCTTGGCGTTGGCGTAACGCAGGCTCGGGCCGATTTCATCGACTTCGAGCTCGATAACGGTGCGCTTCTCGCCTTCCTTGGTTTCGTAGGAACGGCTCTTTAGGCGGCCGGAAACGATCACGCGCATGCCCTTGGTGAGGGATTCGGCGACGTTTTCGGCTGCTTCGCGCCATACCGATGCGCGGAGGAACAGGGTTTCCCCGTCCTTCCACTCATTGGACTGGCGGTCGAAGGTCCGGGGAGTAGAAGCGATGGTGAAGTTCGCTACCGCCGAGCCTGACGGTGTGAACCGCAGTTCGGGGTCATTGGTGAGATTACCGATGACCGTAATAGTGGTTTCGCCTGCCATCTACTGCCTCCTTGTTCGTTCCTGCGGGGTAAAGAATGAAAGCCTGGAGCTGAAATTACTCAGCAACGACCTTCTGCTCTTCGGGGCGGGTGATCTTGGTGCGCATGATGGTCTCGTTGAGACTCAGCTGGCGGTCAAGTTCCTTGGCGGTTTCCGGCTTGGCGGTGAAGTTCACCACAGCGTAGATACCTTCGGACTTCTTCTTGATGTCGTAAGCGAGGCGACGGCGGCCCCAGATGTCAACCTTTTCGATGGTTCCACCATCGGTGGTGATGACATTGAGGAACTTCTGAAGCGACGGCTCTACGGTACGCTCTTCGACCTCGGGGTCGATGATTACCATCAATTCGTAAGGACGCATATGTGAACCCACCTCCTTTGGGCTAAGCGGTTACGGCATTTCCGTAACAGGAGGTTCATTTGCGATGAACAGTGCTGCTGACCGCTTCCAGAAGCGGAAGCAGGGCGCAGCACAGACTTCAATATCTTAGTCCATTTCCCGCCTCTAAGCCTATTCGGCGTGTCGGCAAGGTGGAATGAGCGGCGTCGCGTATGTGGATAACCAAGGAATGTGGATAACTCCCGCGGAACCTGCGCGCCAGCCTCGGGCAAACTGAACCCATGACCATCCTGAAATCCGTCGCACTCTTCATCCTTGCGGCCATCGCCGAGATCGGCGGGGCCTGGCTCGTGTGGCAATCAGTCAGGGAGGCCAAACCGTGGTGGTGGGCAGGCCTCGGTATCGCAGCCCTGGGTATCTACGGTTTCGTGGCAGCGTTCCAGCCGGACGCACACTTCGGCCGTGTCCTCGCAGCATATGGAGGCGTGTTCATCGCCGGATCATTGGCTTGGGGAATGCTCATGGACGGATTCCGCCCGGACCGTTGGGACGTCATCGGCGCCATGATCTGCATCCTGGGCGTCGCCGTCATCATGTTCGCGCCGCGATCGGCGAATTGAAGGCCGTGGGGCTGGCCCTCGTGCCATGATCTGACTATGAACGCCGCAGCAAAGAACCACCGTCCGAAGTCTGCCCGTGCCAAACGTTCGCAATTGCGGTTTTGGCTCATGATCGTGACCGGCATCGCTGCCGCCGTGGCGACCGGGATCTGGGGTCAGTGGATCTACGCACCCGCCGCGGGCTGGGCGGTCGCAGCGGTGGTCTACAACGTCTTCGTGTGGACAGTCATCACCCCGATGAAGGCCGATCAGACGAGAAGCCATGCTACGGAAGAGGATCCGCGGCGCTCCACCGCCGACCTCCTCATCCTGTGTGCCGCCGTCGGTTCCCTGGCAGCCGTCGTGCTGGTGATGATCGGCGCGAAGGATGCGCACGGATTCGACAAATTCATGCTCGCCCTGCTGGCCCTCGTTGGTGCAGCGGCCTCGTGGCTCCTGGTCCACACCCTCTTCACCCTGCGCTACGCCGAGGTGTACTACACGTCCGATCCACCCCAAGGCATCGAGTTCAACCAGAAAGAACCGCCGCAATACACGGATTTCGCTTACATGGCATTCAGCATGGGGATGACCTACCAAGTCTCGGACACATCGATCACCACCAGGGCAATGCGGTCCGCCGCGTTGCGGCACAGCCTGCTCGCCTACGTTTTCGGCGTCGGAATCCTGGCCACCACCATCAACCTCGTGGTGAGCCTCGCATCCTGAGCTAGATCGCCGTCCGGAAGAACAACTCCGCCACCGTGGCCAGGTGGCTCGGGTCCTCAACGCCGCATAGCTCGCGTGCCGAGTGCATCGACAAAAGGGGCACGCCGACGTCGACCGTCCTGATGCCCAGGCGGGTAGCCGTCAGCGGACCGATGGTAGAGCCGCACGGGACGTCGTTGTTGGAGACGAACTCCTGGTAGGGGACCCCCGCCTCGCCGCAGAGCCGGGCCCAGAAGGCCGCGCCGGTGGCGTCCGTGGCGTAACGCTGGTTGGCGTTGATCTTGAGAAGCGGCCCGCCGTTGAGGATGGGCCGGTTGGCGGGATCGTGCCGCTCCGGGTAGTTGGGGTGGACGGCGTGGCCGGCATCCGCGGAAACGCAGAACGACGCCGACAACGCCTGGCGCCGTTGACTCACCGTGGCGCCGAATCCGTCGGAGATCCGGGTGAGGATGTCTTCGAGTATGGGCCCGCAGGCCCCGGAGCGCGAGGCGGAGCCGATTTCCTCGTGGTCGAAGGCTGCCAGGACGGCGATGGGGGCACCGGCGGGCACGCCCGCGGTTGCGTGCGCAATGAGTGCCGCAAGCCCGGCGTGGGTCGAGGAGAGGTTGTCGAGACGTCCTGACGCGAAGAACTCGCCCTTGGCGCCGAACTGCTCAGGCGCCTGGGTGTCCGCGACGACGATGTCATAGCCGCCGATCTGCGCGGGATCCACGGAAGCCCCGGCCACGGAGTCCGCCAGGATTGCCAGGACGTCCGCGGAACCGGGATCGCCGAGGCCGAACACCGGGTTCATGTGCTGTTGCTTGTCGAGCGTGAGGCCGTCATTGACGGCCCGGTCCAGGTGGATGGCCAACTGCGGAAAGCGCAGCAGCGGTCCGGTAGCTGTGAGGTGCTGGGTGCCGTCCAGCATGACGAGCCGTCCCGCGAGCCGAAGCTCGCGGTCCAGCCAGGAGTTCAACAAAGGGCCGCCGTAGACCTCAACGCCGGCCTGGAGCCAGCCGAACTTGCCCGTCGTCGGCTTGGGCTTGAGCTTGAAGGACGGAGAATCCGTGTGGGCGCCAAGGATGTTGAATGCAGTGGTCGGAGTTGCACCTTCGGGCGTCACCCAAGCGATGAGGGCGCCGTCCCGGATCACGTAGAAGCTGCCAGCCCCGCCCTCCCATGGCTGAAGTTCATCAAGGGCCGTGAAACCGGCTGCATCGAGGCGGCGCGCGGCCTCGTTGACGGCGTGGAAGCTCGACGGCGATGCGCTCACATATGCGCCAAGGTCCTGGATGTGTTCTGCAGCGGAGTTCGAAGGCATGGCTCCGAGTCTAGCCTCGGCGACGGACGACGCGGCCTCGAACCGGCAGTCCTAGTAATCCGGGTTGCTCGGGATCACGAGTCCTGTTTCGTACGCGTAGACCACCACTTGGACCCTGTCGCGCAAGTGCAGCTTGGTGAGGATCCGCCGGACGTGGGTTTTGACCGTGGCCTCGGACAGGAAGAACTTGTGGGCGATTTCCGCGTTGGACAGCCCTCCCGCGATAGCTTCCAGCATCTCGGTTTCGCGGGGCGTCAATTCTTCGAGCAGCGGATCGCGGGGCTGGGCTGTGGCCTGGCCGGGCATGCGACCCCCGCGGACGTAGGTTTCCAGGAGCCGCTGGGTGACCCTCGGAGCCACCACGGCGTCGCCGCTTGCCACAAGCCGGACGCCCTGGACCAACTCGGCAGGCGCAACATCCTTGAGCAGGAACGCGGAAGCCCCCGCCTGCAGGCCGGAGAAGGCATATTCATCGAGGTCGAAAGTTGTCAGGATGATGATCCTGGCGTTGGAAGCCGAGGCCGTGATCCGTCGTGTGGCTTCGATTCCATCAACGGCAGGCATCCGGACGTCCATGAGCACCACGTCCGGTTCCAATTCCTCGACCTTCCGCACTGCTTCGGCGCCGTCGGAGGCTTCGCCCACCACCTCGAGGTCGTCTTCGCCTTCCAGGATGAGCCGAAATCCCATGCGCAGCAGGGGCTGGTCGTCCACCAGCAGAACCCTGATTGGAGCATTGTCAGTCATGATTTCCCCTTGTCGCCATTCCAGTTCAGCTCCGCATGGACGCGCCACCCGCCGTGTATTCCAGGACCGGCATCCACGGTTCCAGCATAAATTCCCGCACGTTCACGCATTCCCGCGATGCCCTGGCCCGTTCCCAAGGCCGCCTCTTCGGTGCCCGGATCCCGGGAGCCCCGGCCGTCGTCGAGCACTTCAATGGTGACCGAGTCGCCCTCACGCACGATCCTCACATCCACCTGGCTTGAGGAGCGCCCGTACCTGAGCACATTGGTCAGGGACTCCTGCACGATCCGGTAGACGGTGAGCTGGAACGCCGGGTCTTCAGGAAGGGCCGGGCCCGTGTGTGAATAGTGCAACGGCAGCCCGGCCGTCCGGAATCCATCGAGCAGCTTGCTCAGGTCGTGCCCGGAAACCAACGGCTCCAAAGGCGCCGGGCGGACTGAGTCGTCCCGCAGCACGCCGAGGACGCGGCGCATGTCGGCCAGCGCCGCCCTGCCGGTGCGGGACAGTTCGCCAAGCACCTCACCCGCGCGCTCCGGATCCTTCTTGACCACGACGGCGGCGCCGTCCGAGAGGCTGATCATGACAGTGAGGGAGTGGGCCACGACGTCGTGCATCTCCCGGGCGATCCGGTTGCGTTCGGTGACGGAACCCAAGCGGGCCGTGCGTGCTGCCCAGGCCCTGATTTCGCTCTCGTGCTCACGCCGCTGCCGCACCGAAATGCCGATGCCGGTGGCGATCAGGTTGGACAACAAAATGCTGACCGCGGCTGCGATGTTGCTGATGAGGTGGAAATTCTCCGGAATCGCCTCTCCGTTGGATGGGGTCGCCGGGCTAGTCCACATGAACAGGTACACGAGGGTCAGCGGCAGGCTCGCCGCGCCGAACACCGTCAACGCGTATCTCCGGGTCCTCGCCACGGCCACGGCGTACAGCGCGAACCACAATCCCGCGGAGACGTTCGAACCCCAGGGATTCAGCAGCGTCACGGCCACTTCGAGGATCGCAACGGACGCAGTGACACTGAGCGGATTGCGGCGTCGAAGGAACAGGATGGCTGCAATGGCAACGAGCAGCAGGGCGGCGAACCACTTGCCATCCACGATGGAGCTGATGAACGTGGGCAGTGCCAGCAGCGAATAGCAGAGCACCACCATCGCGTCCATGACCCGCGGGTGCTCAAAGAGATAGCGGCGGATCCTGCCACGGCGGCGCAGCGTGATTTCAGCAAAGGACGCGTCGGCCACGTGGGCCGACGCGTCCTGTGCTGGCAACTCTTCACTCATGGCTTGAGCCTAGTGGCCTTGCCTGGAGTGGGCGTCCCCGGCTTGCCAATCAGAGATCGCGAATCAGACGTCGCGCGTCTTGAGCACAATGAGGGCAGGAACCATGAACAAGATGACGTAGCCAAGGAACACGAGGCCGCCCGCCCATGGATCCAGGATGCCGTCCGCGTGGCCGATCGACAGGAAGCGGCCGCCGGCGTCACTGGGCAGGTACTGCGGGACGTACTTCCAAAAGTCTCCCGGTGCCAAGCTGAGGAACTGGCCGGCGAACGGGAGGACGAACATGATGCCCACCAGGACGGTAATGCCGCCCGCAGAGTTCTTCAGCAGTGTTCCGAGCGAGAGGCCGATCAGCGCAACGCCCGCGACGTACAAGCCGCCGGTGAAGACGCTGTAGAGGACACCATCCGTGCTCCAGCCCAGGTCAAGGCCGAAGTTGGCGAACATGGGCGAAGCCAGGAGGAAGGTCACGATCCCGGCCACAACCGAAAGGACGTAGGACACCACAACCAGGACCACGGCTTTGGCGCCGAAGGTGGAGAGCCGGCCTGGCGCCGCGTTCATGGTTGAGCGGATCATGCCGGTGGCGTACTCGGAAGCAACGAAAAGTACGGCCAGGGAACCTAGGACGAGGATGCCGATGTTGAGTCCGGCGTTCGGCAGGTTGTAAAGATCGAACCCCGATCCGGGCGGGAAGGAGGCAACGGCTTGCTGCACCGTTTCCTTGTGACCCTGCCGGCCGACTTCGACCATCTGGTTGATGAAGTTCCAGCGGACCAGGGCGGACAACAGGCCGATGCCGACGATGGCCACGAAGGTCAGGACCAACAGGAGCTTGGTGCTCATGAGGGTGCGGAACTTGATGGATTCGGAGTTCAGTATCCGGAGGAAAGTGACGCCACCGGTCCCGGCTGCCGGGACCGAATGTTTCTTGTTGATGGTGGTGCTCATGACTGGATCCCTTCCATGGTGGCAGCGGATGTGGCGCCGACGCCGGCGGGGCTTCCGTCCAAGGGCCCGCCTGGTGCCGCCGGTCCTCCGGTGATGTGCGAGTGGTATTCCACCTCGTCCTTGGTCAGCTGGAAGTAGGCCTCTTCCAGCGACGACGTGAGCGGAGTGAGCTCGTAAACCAGTACCCGGTTGTCGAGGGCCAGCTCGGCGATGCGGAGCGGCTCCACTCCGTACACTTCCAGGGTTTCACGTTCGTTCTGCTCCACGCGGACGCCGTCGCGGGCCAGCAGCTCGGACAAGCGCGTTGTCTCCGAGGTTCGGACCAAAGTGCGCTTGCGGGACTGGCTCTCAATCAGCGCATCCACCGTGGTGTCTGCGATGATCCTGCCGCGACCGATCACAATGAGGTGATCCGCGGTCTGGGCCATCTCGGACATGAGGTGGCTGGAAATGAAGATGGTCTTGCCCTGGCTTGCCAGGTAGCGTGCAAGATTCCTGACCCACTGGACGCCCTCAGGATCCAGTCCGTTGACCGGTTCGTCGAGGATGAGCGTCTGGGGATCACCGAGCAGCGCGTTGGCGATGCCAAGCCGCTGGCCCATGCCGAGGGAGAACCCTCCGGCCTTCTTCTTGGCAACCGCGGTGAGGCCTGTCATCTCAATGACTTCCGCAACGCGCGAGTTCGGAATCCCGTGGGTTGCGGCCATGGCGCGCAGGTGGTTGTACGCGCTGCGGCTGGTGTGCACCGCCTTGGCATCGAGCAGCGCGCCCACTTCGTGGAGCGGGGCTTTGTGCTGGGAGTAATGCTTGCCGTTGACAATGACGTCGCCCGACGTCGGGCGGTCGAGACCCATGATCATACGCATGGTGGTGGACTTGCCGGCGCCGTTCGGGCCAAGGAAGCCCGTGACTTTCCCGGGCTGTACGGTGAAGCTGATTCCGTCCACGGCTGTCTTTGCGCCGTAGACCTTCCTCAAGCCTGTTGCCTCAATCATGGAAGCGTTCCCTCCGCTTGCTGCAGCTGTGTGGTGACTGTAGGTACAACGCTAGCCACCGGCACGGCGGAATTCGCCGGTCTCAGGGATGATTCAGGGGTCAGGCCGGGTAGTCCCTATGGATGATGCCGGCCGCGGCCAGGTCTTTCCGGGCACTGGAAAAGCACTAGGAAAGCGGCGAATACACCCGGAGGGCCCGCCGCTTCACGGTGAACTCCGCGGTCCGCACACCGGGCAACGGCTCGCCGTCGACCGCAATCACGAGAGGTTCACCGATCGCTTCGATACTGAGCTCCGCGGCCTCGCTGAGGTGGGTCACTTTGGAGGTACCCACAGTTCCAGTGAGGATCGCCCACAGGAGGCGCAGCCGCGCAAAAGGCTCATCGGCCGTGACCATGCGGACGTCCAGTACGCCATCGTCAAGGACGGGACGGGTCAATGGCGCGAGGTCCCGCGGGTAGTAGCGGCCGCGGCCCAAATAGAGGATCCATAACTTGTGGGGGACACCGTTGATCCGGAGGGTGGTCGGCGTTGCCGCGCCGAAGGTTCGCAGGCCTGCGACAAGACCCGCGAGGGGCTTCCCCAAGGCGGGCTGAAGCCGTTCGCGTCGCCGCACCAAGTTGGGGTAAACGCCGACGCTTGCCGTATTGAGCATCATGAGCTCAGTGGTCTCGTCCTTGCCATCGACGCCCCGGCCCGCGCTCACATGGCCCAGGTCCGTCCATGCTGCTGCTCCCGTTTTGGCGGCTTTGAGTGCCCCTTCGAGGGACCGGGCGTCCACGTCACGTGCGAAATGGTTGAGTGTTCCGCCGGGCAGCACCAGCAAAGGCAGCGAGTGCTCGACGGCGGCCGCCGCTGCGGTGCCGACGGTTCCGTCGCCGCCCCACACGCCCAGAGCCTTCGTTCCGGGCCGGCCAGCCGCTGCCCGGATTTCGGCAACCACGTCATCGCCATCGGAAATGATGCTTATATGCGCTTTGGGGAATATCTCGCGCAGCTGGGTTTCGGTGTCCGGCGAGTAGGAACCGCCAAGGGCGTTGACCGCAATGCTCAGCCCCTCGCCGTCGCCGACACCGGGCGCGTCGGCCGGTGAACGGTCCGTGGCCGGAACGGGAGGCCGGGCCGGCCACCACTTCCGCGTCAGGAGGGCCGCTCCGGCGCCGATCGCCGAGCCGAGCACGACGTCGGAGGGCCAGTGGGCGCCTGTGTGAACCCGGGAATATGCCACACCCGCCGCAACAGGGGCCAAAACTGCACCAAGGCGGGGATTCACCAGTGTGACACCAAGAGTGAATGCGACGGCAGAGGCCGAATGGCCGGAAGGCATCGAGGAGCTTGTGGGCTGCGGGTTGACAAAGCGGAAAGCCGGCAGGAGTTCGGGCAATGGCCGGGTCCGCGGAAGAAGCGTCTTGAAACCGAGATTGGTGACGGCCGACGCAACGCCAAGTGCCAGGAGTCCGTGGATCGCCGCGTTGCGGGGCTTGCCCGGAAATGCCGCGCAAACGCCAGCGACGGCAAACCAGAGCTTGCCCTTGGTAGCGGCCTCCGAGAGGTTCTTCAAAACGGTGTCCTGCTGGCCCGCAGGCCACCGCGAGACCGCTCGGACCGCTGCCCGATCGAGTCGCGTTATCTGTCGTGGCCCCCATCGCAGCATGCTTCGCATTCCACCAGACTATCGGCGGGCTGGTTAGGATGTGGGATAGTGGGGGTCGTTCTTCCCCGCAAGCGAGTCGCAAGCGGCACGCCGCGCAGGTCGTCACATAGGGTAAACCATCAGGTAGCACTCGGCATGCTCCAAGACAGCGACCATAGTCTTCGGGCATGCTCTCAAAGCCTCAACTCATCAACAGCGGCATCGGGGTGGCCGTCATCGGCATTGCCGCCGGCGCCTTCTTCGTACTGAACGGTGTGCCGCAAACGGCCGCCGACACCACCGCCCGCACCGTCGCGGTCAGCGCGGCGGACCTCTCCGCCGTCTCCACGGCGAGCGGGAACGTCTCGCCCGCAAGCACCACGGTCATCAACGCCCAGAACTGCACCGGGCCCATCGCCACAGTGTCCGCGGTGACCGGTCAGCAGGTCACCGCCGGGCAGGTGCTGGTCACCATTGATCCGACGAACGCCCAGAACGCCCTGGCCGTTGCCCAGGCCCAGCTGGATTCCGCCGCGGCGCAGGCAAACCAACAGCAGGCCTCAGCCAACAACCAGGTAGCTTCGGCGAACCAGAGCCTGGCCAACGCCCAGCAAACGGCCAACCTGGACGCGAGCCAGCAAGCCAGCGCCGTGGCCGCCGCCCAGACAGCCGTGAACAATGACAATGCGACTGTCGCTGCGGCCCAGACCGCTGCCAGTGCCCAGCCCAGCAGCCAGCCTGCGCAGAACGCGCTCAGCGCGGCACAGGCCCAGCTGGCGAAGGACAACCAAGCACTGACCCAGGCAGCCAACCAGCAAGCCAGCTCGGCCCTCAAGGACAAAGAACAGATCGCCTCGGCCGCGACGGCCCTCAATTCCGCCCAGAGCGGCGGAGGCGCCACGTCCAACACCACGTCTGCCCAGATAGCAGTCGACACTGCAACCAAGAACCTGGCGTCCTGCTCACTCGCGGCCCCGGTTTCGGGAACTGTCACCGCCGTGAATGCTGTGGTCGGAGGCAACGCCGGAAGCAGCTCGGGCTCTTCCGGGTCTTCCGGTTCCGGCTCTTCCGGAGCTTCCGGTTCCTCGAGCAGCACTTCCGCAAGCGCCGCGAGCACATCGTCCTCGGGACTGATCACCATCAGCGACACCGCGCACCTGCAGGTCATCGCCAACTTCGCCGAATCCGACATTGCCGCCATGAAGACCGGCGACTCGGCCACCTTCACCTTCCCGGCACTCAAGACCGACCCCTCCGCGGCACCCGTCACCGGCACCATCACGGCAATCGCCCAGAACGCCACAACCACCAACAACGTGGTCAGCTACCCCGTGACGATCTCCATCAAGAACCCGCCAGCTAACCTCCGGCTCGGCCAGAGCGCAAACATCTCCGTGACCACGGCGACTGCCAAGAACGCCTTGGCGGTGCCATCGCTGGCCATCACCACCACGGGAACCAAGCAGACCGTCAACGTGATGAAGAACGGGACCACGACGGCGGTGACCATCACCACCGGGATCACGGACAACGGCCGCACCCAGGTGCTCACCGGACTCAGTGCGGGCGATCAGGTTGAACTCCCGGCCATCTCCTCCACCCTGGACACCACCGGCACTACCGGTCGAACCGGAGCGGGCGGACTTGGCGGTACGGGCGGATTCGGTGGCACAGGCGGCGCCGGAGTTACCGGCGGCACCGGTGGCACACGTGGAAATGGCGGGTAAGCAGCCGTGAACGACGCTGTCATCCAACTGGACTCCGTGAGCAAGATCTATGGCAAAGGGGAGGCCGAAGTACGGGCACTTGATTCCGTCAGCATCTCCATTGACCGAGGCGACTTCGTGGCCATCATCGGCGCCTCGGGCTCCGGAAAATCCACCATGATGAACATCATCGGTTGCCTCGACGGCGCCACCCAGGGGACTTATCACCTGGACGGCATCGATACCGGGACCCTGGACGAATTCCAGCTCGCGCAGATCCGCAACCGGAAAATCGGCTTCGTGTTCCAGAACTTCAACCTGATACCGCGCACGCGGGCCGTGGACAACGTCTCCATGCCGCTCGCGTACGCGAAAGTGCATCGCAAGGAACGGCGCGAGCGGGCCCTGGAAGTGCTCGGCTCGGTGGGGTTGGCGGAACGGGCCGACCACAAGCCTTCACAGCTCTCCGGTGGACAGCAACAGCGTGTTGCCATCGCCCGGGCGCTCGTGACCAACCCGGTGCTGCTGTTGGCCGACGAGCCCACGGGAGCCTTGGACACCAAGTCCTCGCACGAAATCCTGGACCTCTTTGAGTCCTTGCACGCCAACGGCCGGACCATCGTGATGATCACCCACGAGGCGGACGTCGCGGCGCGGGCGAACCGTGTTGTGCGATTCCAGGACGGGCACATCATTGAGGACCACAGGATCCGCGCCGTTAATGCGCATCCTGTAGCGACGGCGGTGCCGGCATGATGATCGCCGAATCCGTCCGCTTCGCCCTGACCGGGGTGATGGCCAACAAGATGCGCTCCATCCTCACCACCCTGGGCATCTTGATCGGCATCGCCTCCGTCATCGTCCTGCTGGCCGTGGGCGCCGGAACCTCGAACGCCATCAAGGCCCAGATCGGCAAGCTGGGAACCAACGTGCTGACCGTGAGCCGCCAAACGACGGCGGGCGGGCGCGCGGCAGGCGGCGGACAAGCCGTCACCGGTCCGCGGTCCCGTGGCACCAACCTCACACTCCAGGACATGGCCGCGCTGAGTGATCCCGTCATGGCCCCCGACGTCGCCGCGACGGCACCGGTGGTCACGGCACAGAACGTCACGGGTACTTACCAGGACGCAACCCACGCGGTGGCAACGTTCGTGGGGACCACGCCGTCGTACTTTTCCATTTCGAACGACACGCTCGCGGCCGGGTCCTACTTCAGCGACGGTGACGCCAGCAGCGGTACCGCAGTGGCGGTGATCGGCAATACCGTTGCGCAGGACCTGGTGGGCAGCTCGGTGACCTCGGCCGTGGGGCAGACGATCGCCCTCAACGGCCAGAACTTCGTGGTCTCCGGCGTCCTGGCCCAAAAGGGGTCCTCGGGCCTCAACGATCCAGACGACATTGTGGTGATCCCTTACAGTGCGGCCCAGGACAAATTCACCGGATACTCGCCATCGCTTGCCTCCATCACTGTCCAGGCGAAGTCAGCGGACGTGATGAACCAGGCCCAGAACGAGGTTCAGATGATCCTCGATGCCAGGCACAACGTCACCTCCGCCAACCGTGACTATCAAGTGCGCAACCAGGCGCAGATCCTCACGACAGCCACCACCACCACTGCCACGCTGACCATCCTCTTGGGTGCCGTGGCCGGCATTTCGCTCCTGGTGGGCGGAATCGGCGTCATGAACATCATGCTCGTCACGGTCACCGAACGTACCCGCGAAATCGGTATCCGCAAGGCGATCGGAGCCTCGCGGGGCAGCATCGTGAGCCAGTTCCTGATCGAATCGCTCATCATTTCGCTGATCGGCGGGGTGCTGGGAATTGCCGCGGGCTACATCGGCAGCGCCTTCCCCCTGCTGGGAACGCAACCCGAAGTCCAGTGGTGGACCGTGTGGCTGTCGTTCCTGGTGTCCGCGGCGATCGGCCTTGTTTTCGGAATCTACCCAGCCAACAAGGCGGCGAAGCTACGGCCGATCGACGCCCTGCGCTACGAATAGCCGCCCACAGTTCCACCTCCAGCAACTAAAAGAAACAGCCAACAGGAGATCCAAAAATGTCCTATTCAGCACCGGAGCCCGGTCCCGTAAACCCGCCGGAGCCCCAGCAGCCCTACACCCAACAGCCCCACGCCGGACAGCCGACCGCGGTCCTGCAGGCCACCGGCCAGGAACCCACTGGACAGGGTTGGGGCCAACCCCAGGCGCCGGAGCCGTTCGTGCCCAAGAAGCGCTTCAAGATGGGTCGCCTGACGCAGGTCCTCCTTGCCGTGCTGCTGGTTGCCGTCGGTTTCTTTGCCGGCGTCGGCGTCACTAAGGCAATGGACGCGGGCCAGGCCCGTCCCGGCCGCGGCCAGTTCCAGAACTTCAACGGCCAGGGCGGCCAAGGCCGCAACAGGCAGAGCGGCGCTCCCACCAACGGGGCATCGCCGAGCGCCGTTCCATCGGCACCCGCCACCTCAGCCCCGTAACACACCCAACTGCTCCCCAACTGACTCGCAGTTGTTGTCGTTTTGACGCCTCATAACGACAACAACTGCGAGTCAGTTGCTTTTAACCAGGGGCTTCGCGGCGCCTGCCAGCCACAGGGCAATCAGGATCGGCGCCCCGATCGCAAGCAGGGCCATGCGGATGCCGGTGTGGTCGCCCAGGTACCCCAGAAGCGGCGGGCCGGCCAGAAACGCCACATAACCGATTGTCGAGACCACCGAGACTCGTGCGGCTGCGCGTCTCGGATCATCGGCAGCAGCGGACATGCCCATGGGGAAGGCCAAGGCTGCGCCGATACCCCAAAGGGCCGCGCCCGCCCCGGCAAGGATGAGGTTGCCCGCGAAAACGAAGAGAGCCAGGCCCACTGCTGCGGCTGCCATGCTGACCCGGAGCACCGCTACGCGTCCGAACCTGTCGATCGCGCGGCCGCCAAGGAAGCGCATCAGGGTCATCGCGGCCACGAAGAGCGCAAACAATAGAGCACCCGTCGATTCGGATGTATTCAGGCCATCCACCGAAGCTTTGGCGATCCAGTCGTTCCCGGCGCCTTCCGTGAGGGTCGCTCCGAGCACCACCACACCGATCAAGAGGGTGCGGGAGTCCCGCCAGGCCGACGGACCCTTGACAGGGTGCGAGTCGCCGTCGGGCCTTGTTCCTGTGGTTTCGTGGGGCATGAAGTAACGCGGCGCGGTCAACGCGAGAAGAACCACGACGCCCGCAATGACCAGCAACTGCTCCGGAAGTCCAACGCCGATCTCGGAAAGCCACGCACCAATCAGCGCACCCACGAATGCGCCCCCGCTGAAAGCGGCGTGGAACTGCGGCATGATGGTGCGCCCGAGCCGGTGTTCGACGTCGGCCCCTTCGATATTCTGCGAAACATCCCACAGGCCGATCCCGACGCCGAAGAAAAACAGCGCCAGCGCGGTGGCGGCCACGGATCCGGCCACCAAGGAGAACGCGATAGCCGCTCCGGCTGAGGCGGCCAGCAGTCCGGCGGCGCGGACGGTATTGGCCGTACCGATCCTCCCCACAACCCAGCCCGCGCAGGGCAGCGCCAGAAGGGACCCGACGGCGGTACACAGCAGGAGGGTGCCCATCTGTCCGGACGTCAGGTGCAGGGCCTGGGTGACGGCGGGTATGCGGGCCGCCCAGCTGGCAAAGACCAGCCCGTTCATGCCGAAGACCAGGAAAGTGGCGATTGCCGCGGCTTTGACGTTAGGGGCGGTTCGGGTGCTGGTGGTCATACAGTCACAACTTCCACGGAGAGATTTTCAAGTAGGTGCGTTCTTCAGTGCTTGGCTTCCGGTCAGTCACAATGACATCTACCGCGTCCATGGCTGCAACCAAAGCCGCGGCTTGCGCATTCCATCGCTTTCCGTGCAGGCCGCGATCACCCGCCCGGCCGATTGCGGGGCGCCGGGGGAGTCCGCCGGAAGCTAGCGCGCCCGCTCTACCCGGGACTCGTCCCAGACTGGCTCGGCGGACTCGTAGACCTTGCCGTCGGATCCGAAGACGAGGAAACGGTCGAAGGACTTCGCGAACCAGCGGTCGTGCGTGACGGCCAGGACGGTGCCTTCGAACGCGTCGATGGCACGCTCCAAGGCTTCGCCGGAGTGCAGGTCCAGGTTGTCCGTAGGTTCATCCAGGAGCAGGAGCGTTGCGCCAGACAGCTGGAGAAGCAGGATCTGGAAACGCGCCTGCTGGCCGCCCGAGAGCGACTCGTACTTCTGCTCGGCCGAACCCACCAGCCCGTAGGAGTCGAGCGCCCCGGAAGCAGCCTCACGACCCAGTCCGGAACGGTGTTCGTCACCCCGGTGCAGGATGTCCAGGAGCGTCCGGCCCAGGAGGTCCGGACGGGAATGGGTCTGCGCGAAGAATCCGGGACGGATCCTGGCACCCAGTTTGACGGTGCCTTCGTGTGGAACTTCGGCAATCTCGACGTCGGAAACCGGCAAGTGCTCGCGCTCCGGGTCGGTGCCGCCGGCAGCCAGGAGCCGCAGGAAGTGGCTCTTTCCCGAGCCGTTGGAACCCAGCACGCCCACGCGGTCCCCGAACCAGATCTCTGTGGAGAACGGCTTCATCAGGCCCGTGAGCTCAAGCTTTTCAGCCACCACGGCGCGCTTGGCGGTCCGGCCTCCCTTAAGGCGGATGTGCACGTTCTGCTCCAGCGGCAGGGCTTCGGGCGGCCCGGCCTCCAGGAACTTGGCAAGCCGCGTCTGCGCGGCCTGGTACTTGTTGGCCATGTCCGAGCGGAATGCGGCCTTCGTCTTGTACATGATGACGAGTTCCTTGAGCTTCAAGTGCTCCTCGTCCCAGCGCTTGCGCAGTTCCTCGAAACGCGCGTTGCGGTCGATACGCGCGTCCACGTAGGTGCCGAAGCCGCCGCCATGCACCCAGGCGCCGGCGCCGTTGATGCCAGGTTCCAGAGTCACGATGCGGCCCGCGGCGTTGTTGAGCAGCTCGCGGTCGTGGCTGATGAAGAAGACCGTCTTCTTGGATTCGTTGAGCTTGCTTTCGAGCCAACGCTTGCCCGGAACATCGAGGTAGTTGTCCGGTTCGTCGAGGAGCAGCAGCTGATCCGGTCCCGAAAACAGCGCCTCAAGCACCAGCCGCTTCTGCTCGCCGCCTGAAAGGCTCGACGCCGGGCGGTGCTGTGCGCGGTCAAACGGGATGCCGAGTGCGGCCATGCAGACCTCGTCCCAGACGGTCTCGACGTCGTACCCTCCTGCGTCTCCCCAGTCCACGATCGCTTGGGCGTACCGCATCTGGGTGGGCTCGTCGTCGTGCTCCATCATGGCGAGCTCGGCGTCCTCGACCGCCTTCGCGGCCGCGGCGAGGGCCGGCGGCGCGGCTGAAACGAGCAGGTCACGCACGGTGGATTCATCGCGGACCTGTCCGACGAACTGCCGCATGATGCCCATGGTGCCGGAACGGCCCACCACTCCTTCGTCAGGCGTGAGATCGCCGGCGATGATCTTGAACAGGGTAGTCTTTCCCGTTCCGTTCGGCCCGATCAGGGCTGTTTTGCTGCCGTCCGGGACCTTGAAGGTCACACCGTTGAGCAGTTGGGTGCCGTCGGAGAGGAAGTAGTCGATGCCTGAAACGTCAATATGGGCCACTGCCCAATCTTCCCACGGTCCGCGGGGGACTCCTGAGCCGCGGCGCTCAGGGCGGCGGTTCGCCGGCTACCGCACCGGTGAGATAGCGCTGGATTGTCGGCCCCAGCGCTCGGACCACGACGGCGTGCGGCGCCGAGGCGATCGGCTCGAGTTTGATCAGGTAACGGGTCAGGATGAGTCCGGAGAGCTGCGATGCCACCAGGTTTCCGCGCCACGAAGCCTCGTCCGCGGGCACCCCAAGGCCGGCCAGAAGCGGATTGATGGCCCGGTTGAGGATGAACTCGCGGACCAGCGCGGCACTCCACTCGTGTTGCATCGCCGTCCGCAGGACCGCGACGCCGGCGGCCCCCGCGGGCGAGTCCCACACGGTCAGGAAGCGCGTCACCAGCCTCTCCCCGACGTCTTCCCGTGGCCCGCCCAGGACAGCCGACACGTGGTCCTTGGGATCCACGGGTGATTCGAGCGCAGCCATGAACAGCTGCTCCTTGGTGCCGAAATGATGGTTGATCATGGATGGATCCACGCCGGCTTCGGCCGCGATGGCCCGGACTGTTGCGGCGTCATATCCTTTGCGGCTGAACTGTTCGCGGGCGGCACGGAGAACCGCGTCC
>FTCF01000063.1_pt1 | contig 23903 bp, 17 predicted proteins | sample 1639631 | NCBI WGS metagenome assembly FTCF01 (sample SAMEA3914864, study PRJEB12502) | metagenome | biome: forest; material: soil | place: USA | collected 2012-03-12 | depth 0.3 m
CGGCGCACCCGGCCAGCTGGCCCTGAACGTGGTCAACAGCTTCAACAAGCTGCTGTTCGTCGTGTTCGGCTACCTCATGAAGGTCGCCCCCATCGGGGCGTTCGGCGCCATGGCGTTCACGGTCGGCAAGTACGGAGCCCACTCGATCGGCAACCTCGGGATGTTGATCCTCGCCTTTTACACCGCCTGCATCATCTTCGTGGTCCTCGCCCTCGGCATCCTCGCAAAGCTCACCGGCTTCAGCCTCTGGCGGATCCTGCGCTACTTCCGCGACGAGTTCCTCATCGTCCTCGCCACATCCTCAAGCGAACCCGTCCTTCCCCGCCTGCTCTCCAAGCTCGAACGCATCGGCTGCGACCGCGGCGTCGTCGGCCTCGTGGTCCCAACCGGCTACTCTTCAACCTCACGGGCACCGCCGTCTATCTCACGCTCTCCTCGATGTTCATCGCCCAGGCCTGCGACATCCACCTGAGCTGGGACCAGATCCTGCTCATGCTCGGGATGATGCTGCTGACCTCCAAAGGTGCGGCGGGCGTCACAGGCAGCGGCTTCGTCGCCCTTGTCGCGACCCTTACGATCATGCCCACGCTTCCGGTTGCGGGCGTGGCCCTCATCGTCGGCATCGACCGCTTCATGAGCGAAGCCCGTGCCCTCACCAGCACCGTGGCCAACATCGTCTCGTGCGTCGCCATCGCCAAATGGCAGCACGCGCTCGACACCGCCAAGCTCCAAACCGAACTCAAAGCTGGCTTCGTGCCCACCGAGGCGGAAAAACTCCAGCTCACGGAACCAGCCCTGGCCCACTGAGAGCCCATGACGAGCCAAGTGACTGCCCAAGGCGGGAGCTTGACCCGCCTAACGGCTGCCTTCGCGGTTCCCCACAAAGCCGCATCGGACACCGGACCCTGCATACTCCATCGCAACAGGTAACCCGAAAGTCGGGCGCAGGAGCCGGGTCCGATGCCAACGGCCCGCAAAGCTTGTCAGTTACGTGTCCGCCTGAGCTCGGGGGAGCTGGTCGAATCCCGTGTGAAGAGTGCTCTCGGGGGACAACGCGGCTACTCGATGGCAGAAATTTCCAGGATTCTGAGCGCGATGCGCAAGGCGAATTTGGTGTCGGGGTTTTCGAGCGGTGCGTCCAGGAGTTCCTCGATTCTTTCGATCCTCTTGACCACCGTGTTTCGATGGACTTCAAGGACGCGCGACGTTTCGGCGAGGTTAGATTCGCATTGGAGGTAGGTGTTAAGCGTTTTCCTCAGATAGTCGGCGTCTGGTTCGGACAGTCGTTTTAGAAACTTCGTGGCTTGTCGAACGAGTGCGGGATCATGGAGCGTAGTGCGGATCAATTGGGTGGCCACGGATTCCTGGGCGTCAACAATCTGCCGGCGTCCCTTGCTGGAGCTTGCTTGCCGAGCGAAGTCTTCGGCCTCGGCAATGCTCCTCGCAAATCCCTCCGGTCCAAGGCGTGGCCTCGCGACGCCAAAAACGATTCCTGTTTCTGGCGGTGGTCGTAGGGAATCCAGAGCGGCGACGAAATCCCGGTAGTCTCGCCGGGTTGGTTGGTCCTGCCGTGTTTCCCAGATAAGCCAATGATCGATGTATTCGGACGAGTCCACTGTGTAGTCATACCGGGTCAAAGCGGCTGGAAGCATTCTTCCGATGTCGTGGGCCAGGGACTTCCGTGGGGCACGAACGCTTATCAGGGTGTGCCATCCGTTTAAGTTCCATCCGACGCTGAGAGCTTGAGAGATGACGTGATCCGGAATTGCTCCGCCAGCGACAGCGAGCTGTGAGACGATCGCTGACCTTGCGGATTGAAACTGCTCGCTCGCGAAGCGTTGACGGCTGAGCCACCTGAGCAACGCAAGGGCCCCTAATTCCATGAGCCCTTGCGCAGCCTCCAGCTCGAAGGGCGGGGCATCGGGCTGGAATTCCGCGAGTATCCAAAGCGCTGGATCGTCGTCCTCCATGAGCGGGGGCAACGGAACCGATATAAGGTTCGGGGTTTGGCTGGGGTCAAACAAGGGCGACGCCTCGATGTTGCCGAATGCGAGCGGCCGTTCCACTGCGCCTGCGAGCGGCAGGCCGAGCGAATTGATCACTGCTATCCGCGCGTTGACATACTTTCTGAGTTCAGAAACGACGCCCTCGGGGCTTGGCTCCATCTGATGGACGGCGTGGGTGAAGGCCGTCATATTAATTGACCGTGCCCAGAGATCCGATCCCATGAACCTGCTGAGGGAAGCGGCCACGGCCACAGTCGCTCGGGGGTGGTGGAGCGCAACTACGTTCATTCTCAGTTTTCGCGCAAGTTCCAGGGTAGAAAGACCGAACTCCGAGAGTGGTTGGAAGTCTTGAGGCGTGGTTGGTATCAGGATCACTGCGCCGACGCCCTTTCGCTTCAGCTGCGGAAGCAGAATTTCCAGGGCATAGGAGGGAATCCACGAGGATATCCAGATGCCTTCGAGACTGCTGACCTGCAATTCGTCTGGTGGATCAAGATAGGCAGTGGTGGCGGCGCCGCTGGCGCTGATCTCGTTAGTGCAGATGAACGTGAAGCTCGAAAGGGGGTGTTCCAGGATCACGGAGCTATCCAGCAGCATCGGACACCGCAGCAGTTCACGGAGGGTCAGCCGGGCTGTCACGGCGTGTCTTCAAGGGAAGGGATTGTGTACCCGTAGCCGGAAATGTCGACCAAGGCCTGCGCAGCGGATTCGCTCCATTCGCCCGGAGCCTCAAAGACAACGACGTCCACCCCGTAACCGGGCAGGATACGCTCGCTGAGGAGGGGAATGCCGGTATGGCTGTCCAGGAGGCAGATAATCTGGGGGGCCTTAGCAAGCAGCCGGCCTTCGTCCAGGAGCAGCAGGAATTCGTTCTGTGCCTCGATTCGAAGGTATCTTCCTGCGGCCCGAACAATCATCGTTCCTTTGGCCTGTACCCCGGCACCGGAATCACGGGGGGCGGGTTCCCAGCGGACGTCCACAACACTTCCTCGGCCCACGAAAAGGCATCCCGCAGTGTGGGAACAAAAATGAGATATCGCATCACTGACGGACTGCGTTAGTGTCTTGGAGTGCTGGAACTGGCGTCCAAGCTCCAATGCTCGTCCAAGCGTCCGGCTTATGCCGCCTTCCCTCGCCTGTAGCGCATCCATGGGGTACCCCGCGAACGCCACCCAGCCGCCGAACAATCCCATGAGAACGCGCAGTGCGCGCTCGGCTTCCTCGGCAGTTGATCCTGAAATTTCGACGCACCTCCCTGAAGTGTCGACCAAAGCACAAGGAGTCATCGAGACACCCTGCGCGTTGAAAGTTGTCTGATGCAGTCCTGAGAGTCCTCGCCCCATGCCATCCATGTCGACCAGCGGGATGCCCAGGGCCGCGGCCACGAGGATCGGTGCATAGGCATTGATCCCAGCCATTTCGAAGGCACAAACAAGTGCTCGCCGCCCTGGAAATTTCTGGGCAACCGCATCAAAAGCTCGTACGTACGGCTCCGATCCGCTGGGCTTTTCGCTGAAGGCCAACGCCGACCCGGCCAGACCAACGGCCACTACGACATCGCCAGGAAGGATTTTACTTGGCGGAAATACGGTCACGCCGCCGCAATGTTCCAACAGACTCCGAGTCAAAAGCGACATGGCGTGAGTGTCACCGGCCCCTCCCGAGCCCAGCATTCTCGCGCCAAACTCCAATGCTTTCAGGTCCGTGGCCGTTAGAAGCCAAGACATGGGCTCCCTCCTTCGGATGCGTGCGTGCGGGGGCCAATGTGTTAAGTATGCACATGATGAGGGCGTTTGGTAGTCAGAGCAACCATTGATAAACGACCGCCACGGGCCGTAGCTTCGTTTCATTCCCTCCTATCCCTGAACCTCTTCCGGGTAGGTACCTCATAGCCAAGGAGCACCGATGGCAACAACTACTGATAAGAAACACTCGGGGGAGGAGGACTACGCCCTGGAGCGTGTTCCTGACCACGCCCGCTACAGCTGGTGGTCGGTGGCCGTTCAAAGGTTCGGCCAGATGTCAGCACTTTCTCAGTTCCTTCTGGGGGCAGCCCTGGGATTTGGGATGGACTTTCCCACCGCCTTGCTCGCCATCTTCCTTGGATCAGTGATCCTGGAGGCGGTTGCCATCATGACGGGAATCCTTGGCCAAAAAGAAGGCCTCTCAACTTCCGTTCTCGCTAGATGGACGGGCTTTGGACGTCATGGATCCAGCATCATCGCCCTGTTCATCTCACTTAGCCTGGTCGGATGGTTTGGTGTCCAAAGCGGCGTGGCCGCTGGAGGGCTTGCCAATCTGGCGCCAGCTATTCCCGCATGGGCGTGGGCCCTTGCGGTCGGCGGCGTCGTGACGGCGGTAGTCATTTACGGCTTCAAGAGCATGGCCTGGACCGCTTACATTACGATCCCCGCGTTTCTCCTGCTCGCCGGTTGGTCGATTCTCTCTGAGCTGCAAAAGCACAACCTCGGCGATCTGGTTAACCAGCCGGCCCCTGGACCGGTCCTTAGCCTGGCCGCTGGGACAACACTGGTGGCGGGCGGATTCATTGTCGGCATGGTAATTACCCCGGACATGACGCGCTTCAACCGCAGATCCTCCGACGTCGTCAAGCAGACGCTGCTCGGCGTCACCCTCGGGGAATTCATGGTGGCTATCGCCGGCGTTCTCCTTGCCCATGCACTCAAGACCAACGACATTATCGCAATTGTCACGTCCAGCAGCGGGTTTGTCGGCACGATCATCATCGTTGCCGGCACGATCAAGATGAACGACTGGAACTTGTACTCGGCATCCCTGGGTATTGTGAACTTCGTCGAGACAGTATTCAAGAAGCGAGTGAGCCGCACGAGGGTCACCATCTTTATCGGGATCCTGGGCAGCGCACTCGCCGCTGCCGGAATACTGAACTACTTTGTCGATTTCCTGATCCTGCTCGGAGTCACGTTTCCCCCCATCGCCGGCATCATGGTCGCCGAATATTACATCGTCAAGAAATGGCGCGGCGTCCTATCCGCATCTGCCCCCGGCCTGCCGGCAACAGAGCCAACGTGGGTCATTGGGACCCTGGTGGTGTGGGCCGCCTCGGTGTTGATTGGAACGTTCCTGCCATGGGGGGTAGGGTCCCTGAATTCGCTTGGTGCTTCCCTGATTCTCTACGTTATCGCGGGCAAACTCGGCCTGATCAAAGGCACATCCGAAGAGGCGCTCACACGCCGATCGATTACTGAACAACGCGCACTGCAGGAGGAATACAAGTGAAGATAGGCATCGATGTCGGCGGGACCAACACGGACGCGGTACTCATTGACGGAAGCGAGGTCCTCGCAGGTGTAAAAAGTCCGACAATGAGCGATGTTGGAGAAGGGATTACCGGGTCCCTCCGGCGACTACAGAGCGCGTACCCCTTTGATTCTGCCGACATAGACGCCGTCATGATTGGCACCACCCATTTCATCAATGCACTTGTCGAAGCCCAGCGGCTGGCACCGACGGCGGCAATCCGCCTCGGACTTCCTGCAACGGGCGGACTGCCCCCGTTCGTCGGCTGGCCGGCACGGATTACTGAAGCGCTGCGCGCCTTGCCCTACATGTGCCGCGGCGGCCATGAGTTCGATGGACGGGAAATCTCTCCGATCGATCCTGACGAGATACGCAGGGCTGCCCAGGACGCCGTAACCAATGGGGCACGCAGCTTCGCAATCTCATCCGTGTTTTCCCCAGTCAACTCGGAGTTTGAACAGAGGGCAGCGGAAATCATAAACGCCGAGTTTCCCGAACTTCCGGTCAGCCTTTCCAATGAAATCGGCAGAGTCGGGCTCCTCGAGAGGGAAAATGCAACTATCATTAATGCCGCCCTTCGTGAGCTTTCAGCAGATGTGTGTTCCTCACTCGATCAATCCCTGATGGCGCTAAACATCCACGCCCCGCTGTTCCTGAGCCAGAACGACGGCACATTAATGGATGTCGATTTCGCCCGAAAATACCCAGTGGCCACCTTTGCCTCAGGACCGACCAACTCGATGCGGGGCGCCGCCTACCTCTCGGGCCTCAAAGACTGCATAGTGGTCGACGTTGGCGGAACAACGACTGACGTCGGAGTTCTCCAGTCCGGCTTTCCCCGCGAGGCGGCAACAGAAATCGAGGTGGCGGGAGTCCGAACCAACTTCCGTATGCCTGATGTGTTGTCAGTCGGCCTCGGCGGCGGCAGCCGCATCAGGTTCGACAATGGTGTGACCGTCGGGCCCGACAGTGTTGGCTACAGAGTCACGGAGGAGGCACTCGTCTTCGGAGGCAAAACTCTGACGGCGACCGACATCATGGTCGCGGCGGGTGATGCGGAGATCGGTGACCCCGGCCGTGTCAGCCATCTGAATCCTTCAATGGTGAAGGCGGCCAAAGTGGAAATTCACCGCAGGATCGCGGAGACGGTCGACCGGATGCGCACGAGTTCCGACCTCGTCCCGGTGGTCGCAGTCGGCGGCGGTGCGTTCCTGGTACCAGAACAGATGGCCTGCGCCAGTGACGTTGCCCGTCCGGGGCACTCCGGAGTAGCAAATGCCATCGGCGCCGCCATAGCCCAAGTCGGTGGCGAAGTCGACCGTATCTTTGCTATCCCGGCAGGAAAGCGCGAAGAAGTGCTCGACCAAGCCAGGGAGGAAGCAATCAGCAAAGCCGTAGCTGCCGGAGCCAAAGCCAGCACTGTCCAAATCGTGGAGATCGATGAGCTGCCCCTGGCCTATCTGCCAGGAAACGCGTCCCGGGTACGCGTCAAAGCGGTCGGCGACCTGCCGGCGTCGAAATAGCCCCACCCAGAACGCTGACTGCAGGAAGTAGAAGGAAGAACAACATGAGTTTCTATCTGTCACTAGACGACGTCCCTGACTTGGCGCGGGGCGCGGCAATACTGGGTACAGGCGGCGGCGGAGATCCGCTCATCGGCCGCCTGCTCGTCGAGGAATGCCTCAAAAACGGAAAGAAGATCGAAATCCTCGATCCGACCGAACTCGATGACGATGACTTTGTCATTTCCACGGCCATGATGGGCGCTCCGACTGTCGTAGTCGAGAAGGTCCCCGCCGGCACTGAGGCAGTCCGGTCGCTCCGTGCTTTGGAGAGACACCTCGGAAAAACAGCCGATGCAACAATCCCCATGGAGTGCGGTGGACTGAATTCCATGATTCCTCTGGTCGTCGCCGCCGAAGCGGGTATCCCGGTGGTGGACGGCGACGGAATGGGGCGAGCCTTCCCGGAGCTTCAAATGGAAACGTTCGGAGTCTATGGAGTGTCCGGATCACCGCTCGCTGTTTCTGACGAAAACGGGCACACGTGCATTGTCGATACCGGCCACGACAACCAGAGGATGGAGACTTTCGCCCGCGCGGTCACCATCAAGATGGGGGGCGCGGCATACATCGCCGAGTATCCAATGAGCGGAGCAGACGTCAAGCGTACTGCGATCCGCAACACCGTCACCCTGGCCCTCAATATCGGCCGGACTTTGCGTAAGGCCAAGGACAAACATCTTGATCCGCTCGCAGAACTCAGTGCTTTCCTGAAGGACACAATATACGGTCATGGAACCGTGCTCATGCGGGGGAAAATCGTTGACGTTGAGAGGTTCGTTAAGGACGGATTCACCCAAGGGTTTGCCGCTGTGGAGTCGTTTGATGGTGGCGACGAGATGCGGATCCAGTTCCGGAACGAGAACGTCATTGCACACAAGAATGGTGCGGTCGTTGCGATTGTTCCTGATCTTATTACGATCGTTGATGTTGATCTGGGCACACCCATCACTTCCGAGGCCCTGCGGTTCGGACAGCGGGTGGCCGTCTACGGAATCTCGACTCCTGCAATCATGCGGACCCCGGAAGCGCTGCAAGTCTTTGGCCCCCAGGCTTTCGGACTCCATGAGCCATGGGTTGCCCTAGAGGAATTGAGCGCCGCCCGATGACATCGTTTCGGACTCGTTCCGCGCTGGCCGACACCCTGGTATTTGACGGCCATAACGACTTGCCTTGGGCTCTGCGGCAGAAATTCGATTCCCGCGTCGAGGAGATCGACTTATCGCAGCACCAGCCCCGCTTGCACACAGACATTCCACGGCTCCGGGAAGGCCAGGTCGGTGCGCAATTCTGGTCAGTCTTCGTCCCCTCCAACATGCTGCCGGCCGACGCCGTCGTGGCGACACTCGAACAGATCGACTGCGTACACCGGATCATCTCCAAGAATCCCGAAACCTTCAGCCTGGTGGACTCAGCCGCTGGCGTGAGAACCGCCGCCGCTGAGGGAAAAATTGCCTCGCTGATGGGTATCGAAGGAGGGCATTCCATCGACGAGTCGCTTGGCGTGCTTCGGATGATGAGACGTATCGGCGTCCGCTACATGACTCTCACACATAACGACAACACGCCGTGGGCGCGCTCGGCGACGGGCGAGCAGGTCGACCATGGGCTCACCGATTTCGGCAGACGCGTGGTCGGCGAAATGAACCGTCTCGGGCTGATAGTGGATCTATCTCACGTAGCCGAGCAGACGATGCATGACGCGCTGAATACGAGCTCTGCTCCTGTAATTTTCTCCCATTCATCTTGCCGCGGCGTCACCGACCACGTCAGAAACGTGCCGGATGCCGTGCTTGAGAGATTGCCTGGAAACAACGGTGTCCTCATGCTTACCTTCGTTCCCGCCTTCATCTCCGAGGCCTGCGCGGACTATGAGCGACATTCTGATGAACTCCGGCAGAGACTCGGCCTTCGGACAGGGTTCCATGCAGGCCAAGAGGAAGAGGACGCCGCGGCCGCCGCAGAATATGCCCGGTGGACGTCGCAGAACCAGGCTCCGCAGGCCACCATCGCCGACATCGTCAGACACATGGAACATGCACGCGAAGTAGTAGGACCCCAGCATCTCGGCATTGGAGGGGATTTCGACGGCATCGAACAACTGCCCCGCGGAATTTCCGGGGTATCAAGCTACCCGACCGTCATGGACGCGCTAGCCGAACGGGGCTGGTCCACTGCTGACCTGCACAGCCTCGCATTCGGCAATGTCCTCCGGGTGCTGGAAGATACGGAGGCGGCCGCGAATCAAGATCTGATCCCCCTGTCCCGGCAGCACGCAGAAATCGGCCACCAACGCTGATGTCGATCGCTAACGTAAGGGTATGACTCCTCCACCGCCGTGATCGCCGTAGCGTACCGACTCGAAGAAGGCCGTGCGCGGCTCATCTCGAGTTAGTCGATGTAGTCCTCGTCGTCCGCGCGTCGTATGACCATGGTTCCATTCGAGGTCTCTTCGCGGATGGAGCGCACGATCTGTGCCCGGGTCTCTTCGACTTGCGATGCCCGCACGGGCCCGGAATTGGCCATTTCGATTTCGAGGATTTCTTTGTTCCGATCGGAGATATTGTTTCGGACGGCTTCAAGGACGACGGCCGCAGCGCCTTTGAGTGCGGTCGCCAGCAATTCCGGACTGACTCCACGCAGGATCCGCTGGAGATCGCGCCGTTCGAGCCTGACGATGTCCTTGAACGTCAGCATTTGGGCGCGGACCTCGCCGGCGAGCTCGGAATCAAGGATGTCCAGCCCGTCCAGGACCGTGCGCTCGGTCCGGGTATCAGCGCGGGTGATGATGTCCACAAGTGGTTGAATGCCGCCGACATTTTCGGTCGACTTCCCAGTCGATACCACTGAACCGGCGCGCTGTTTCAGGACTTCGGCCACGATAGACACGACTTCGGGTGCCACGGGTCCCATCGTGGCGATGCAGCGCGCCACTTCGCTGGCTTGCCTGTCGTCTAGGCCGGCCAGGACGGCTGAGGCCTTGCTGGGGCGCAGGTGCGCGAGGATCAAGGCCATGGTTTGTGAAAGCTCCCCGTCAACCAACGCCAATATTTGTTCCGGGGACATGGGCTCAAGGAAGTCGAACGATTTCCCTGCCATGGTCGAGGCAAGCCGGTCCATTAGGCCTGCGGCCTTGTCGGCGCCGAAGGATGCTTCCAGGAGCCCGGCAGCGAAGTCGCGTCCACCGCGTGCCGTGCGTCGGCCGCTGGCGACATATTCATGGAACTCATCGATCACTGTTGCCGCCACGGAGGAAGAGACTCTGCGGAGCCGGACTATTTCTGCGGCGATTTCTTCGGCCTCGGACTCGGAAAACTGTGCAAAAAGTGAAGCGGCGCTGGTAGGACTCATCTGCATGAGAACCACAGCAACCTTTTGCGCACCGCTCAAAGCCGTGACTGCTGGGGCGAGATCAGTATTCACCTGAGCCGCCCGCTCAGCAGAGGGGCGCGGTCTGGCGTGAAATCCCCGGAGGGGCCAATCGCAAGGAATACCACTTCAGTTTTCCACTCTTTCATGTTTAGGTGCCTGTACTGACACTGTTCTCAATGAGAAGGCCGGGACGCGACGGCAGCGACGGGCCTGAACTTCCGCACCGCAAGGCCGGTTTCATTTCAAGATTCGCCGCCCGAGACTTATCTGACACCAACGTGATTCTGCGTTGTGCCGTCCCGAAGGCTCGGACGTCTTGCATTTGCGTTTTTCGGGCGCTTTACGCATTCCAGGTCCAGCGCCCCTCAATCTGCAGCACTGGGGCCGACTCGTCGTGGGCTGCGACTTGCCCAGATCATGTGGATCTCGGTCCCTGGATCGAGAGGGCGCCCGTGAACGAGGGCCGAAGAAGCCGGTCCGGGTAGGGCTGGCTCTCATCCCACTATTTAAACTCAGGATTCTGTTTTGGACGGCCAGTCCCGCCCGAGTCGCTCCTTTGTGCACGAATTGGTCGGTTTTATCGCCTATGTCTGCACGGAATGGACCTCTTGACCGCCTTCAACGAACGTACCCGGCCGTAGGATTTGCTACGAAGCCGATCTTCAGAGCCTCCGAGAGGTGGAAACGGGAATCGTTGCACTTCCCCGGGTCCACTCCGAAGTCGATCCATGAGTGTTCTGAATGCAGGCTTGACCCATAACAATTGTTTGTCTCATCGGCCCCTTCCGGGCGGCACGGTCCCGGATACGGAGAGCCCTCGAAGCCACGGATCCCAAGAATCACAGAGAGTAGGAACGGCAGATTGATCACGACGACCGGGACAGGGCGTACTTATCGCGTCACGGGAGACAAGGTACGTATCGTAAACGCGGACCTGAACGCGGCCGTCGAATTAGCCCAACAACACGCCATAGGGGAGGGCAAGCATGGTGTTCTCGTCACGCGGCATGGGCCGGCATGCTTCACCGTGGCCGTGAGCGCCGATGTCCCCTACGGAATCACCCTGGAACGAGAGCGCGCTTGACGTCGGTCTACAGCGAGAACCCCTGGCCGCAGAGAGTAACCTTTGGCCGAATCAGGAATCAACTCCGGAAGGGGCGCTGACATGCCGTCATCAGTCGGCCACGGAGCCGCCCGGACGGTGCGTTGATGCGGAAGTTAAACGGCTCAGGGGAAAAATCTTCCCGCCGGCATCCGAAGGGGGTATCCCGGGCTTCAGCGGATCACGTCAAACGCGGTCTGGTGTCTCCGGCCGGTTTGTGGTTGCTCGTTGTCATGTGCGTCGATGCTGCGTTTGCTCTGTCCATTCGGCTGCCGATGGTGTTCGGCCATGAACCCTGGCAGGGCTTGGACGGACCGGTCTTTGTCCCCGCTCTTGGGGCAGTACTGCTGGTTCCCTTGGTCCTGCATGCTGCTTGGCGTCTTCTGCGGGAACAGCATGATCAACGGGCGCAGGCTTCCGATACTGCGCAGCTCATGCATACGGTCCTGAGCGCCACCCGCGAATGGCTGTGGGCAGTAGGTGCCAACGGCCGCTTCACGTTCTCCAGCCCGGCGAGCCGTGAATTGTTCGGCTACGAACCGTCCGAACTGCTTGGCCGCCCCTGCAGCTTGGTAGTCGACCTGAATGTCCTGACAACGGCACGGAAGGGCGCCGCGGAGGCGGGGCAGGCAGGGTTCGTGGTCCCCGCTCGCCACCGGGACGGCAGCAGGGTTGCGGTCGAAGTATCGGTCCGGCCCCGGCTAGACGATGCCGGTCAAAAGTCGGGCTTTATGGGAATAGGCCGCGCCGCATGCAGCCTTGTCGCTGATGAAGTCAGGGCCCGCGTCGAAGGCGTACTCGCCGACCGGACCTTGATGACGGCGTTCCAGCCGATCCGTTGCCTCGGCACGGGCGCCGTCATCGGGGCCGAAGCCCTCACGCGTTTTGTCGCTTCACCGGTCAGATCGCCAGAGACTTGGTTCGCCGACGCGGCCTCCATCGGGCGTGGTCCAGATCTCGAATTCCTGGCGATGGAAACTGCGCTCCTGGCCGCGGCCAAGCTCCCGGCCAAGCTTTACGTCGCGGTCAACCTTTCACCCGCCGCGTGCCTCGACTCCCGGCTAGGCGAGATCCTGCACCGCTCCGGCGTTCCCGCGGGACGAGTTGTGGTGGAGGTGACCGAACGCTCCGCTGTCGCTGACTACGAACCACTCGCCGCGTCGCTGGCGCGCCTCCGACACTCCGGGCTGCGCGTCGCCGTAGACGATGCGGGCGCCGGCTTCGCCTCCATGCGCCACATCCTTCAACTCAGGCCCGATCTGATCAAACTTGACCGGACCATCATCGCCGGCATCGACACCGAGCCCGGCCAGAGGGCCCTGGGCATGGCCATGGTCAGTTTTGCAACAGGAATGGGCGCCGCCCTGATCGCCGAAGGGATCGAGACGGACACAGAACTCACGACAGTCACCGAGCTCGGCATTAACGTTGGCCAAGGCTACCTCCTCGGCAGGCCCTGCGTCCGGCCCGAAGATTGGGCCCAATGGCATAACTGGTCGCCGGGAGTTGGCCGGGCCAACGTCCAGGACACCTAGATCCTGGAATACGGTAGGACCATATGCCTTCGGCTGCAGTTGCGCAGTCTCCACTACGGCTCGCCCTTTTTTCGTCTGGCCGAAAGGTCCCAGTCCCATGGAATTCATGCCTCCCGCCGGGGTTGACGCCGGCGTTCCGGATGCGTTGCTGCACGACCAGATCAGAAGCTACAGCGTTCCCCACGGGCTGAGCCCCGAGGAAAGATTCGAACACTGGCGTACCTGGTACGGCAGTGCCATCGACACTCCCGTACGGCTGGAAAAAACCGAGAAAATGGTACGTCCGAGTTTCGACCCAACCGCGTTGAGCCTGGAGGGTCCTGGGTTCAGCCTTGTTGACGTCACGAATGAACCCGTTAGTTGCTACTGGAATGGGGATACGTCTGCCGGGGACTGGCTGGTGTATTTCCGAAGTTCGTGTCCCGAGTTCAGCTTCTCGGGATGTTCCGAGGAAATTTCTGCTGGCACCGTCAGGTTTCTTGATCTTTCTTCCCCCGGCAACTTCCATGCGCCGGCTGGGTTAAGCGCGGTGCGGCTCCAACTCGATCGGTGTCTGCTGGGTCTGGACGACAGGACAGTGAAACGGTTGCAGGGATTGGCCGACATCAGGGAAAACCCTCTGGTGCGAGGGTTGATTCTTCCGGCGCTGTCCGGCTGGCAGCGGACGGGAATAGGCCAGGAGGCGCGGCGTCTCCAGCCGGTCTTCCGGTCCATGATGACGGCCCTGGTCAGCTCCCTGCTTGAAGCCCCCGCCGAACCTTGTGACCTAAGACCGGCCCGTGTCGCGGCGATCAAGAAGTTCATACGCAAGAACTATCGGAACCGGGCCCTTGGCGTAGACGAGGTTGTGGCCTACTCGTTCCTTTCTCGCCGAGCCCTTTACTACCTCTTCGAAGGAGAAGAGTTCCAAGTCAACGGATACATCCGCGCGCTGAGGACCCTGGAGGCCCTCGAGCTCCTCACCAACGCAAACCCGTGGAAACGCTCCCTGACGGACATAGCGAACGCCAGCGGATTCACAAGCCTGCCGGCCATGCGGCGCGCCGTCAGAGAGTCGACCGGTGTCTCTCTTAGAGATGTGCAGGAGAGCCCGGAACTACTGCGAATTCGAGCCGCTGAACTAAGAAACCTGATCGGGCTGTGAACTGGTCGGAACACGAACTGTCAGTAGCCCTACACGAATTCGCGGATCAGCTCTGTGCTCATGGCACGTATTTCATCCAGGTCTGCAGCCACCCCGGCGAGGACAATTCCGGCGTCTGCCGTCTGCATGGCTGAATCAGCGTCCGCGAGGCCATCGGCACGTAGATTGATCAGGGACTCGACCAGGCGGAAGAGGAGATCGCCAGGCGATGCCGTGTCGTGCCGGTGGCCCGCCTGGGTGAATTCCTCCACGTTCTGGCCCAGCTCCCGGTACAGCCGACGGAGTTGCAGCCTGTCATCCATGAAACGCTGGAATCTCGGTGCACGGGCTTCCGGTAGATGGTAGAGGACTCCGAGGTTCCAACGGGCGCTGCATAGCTGGCTTCCGTCGTAGAGTGCAACCGCGTGCAAACGGGCCGCCGCGGTTCCGGAATCGGACGCCGGAGGACTGGCATGTACGGCGCTCGCGAAAGCCAGTCCGCCTGCGACGGTGCCGTCCAGGAGCTCCGCGAGAATGTCATCCTTGGTGCCGAAATGGTGGTAGAGCGATGACTGGCGGATTCCCACGGCGTCGGCGATCGCCCTGGTGGACGTGTTGGCGAATCCTTGGCTTGTGAATAGTTCGGAGGCGGCATCCAGGATCTCGTCCCGGGCTGTGGCGCCTGGGCGCACGGGTTGCTGTTTGCGGGGTCTTCCCGGTCCGGCTGAGGTCACCCCACATTCTTACATCGCCAAAGGCGCCTTCCATGCCCGGTTCCGCCGTCGTCCGGCGGCTCATGCTTCCGGTGAGGTTATGTTCACATAGCGGAAATGCGCCGTCATCCACCTTTTACATTGGCGAAACGGGAAGCGGGACATCCCACTGGAAAACTATCAAGTGACCGGTATTACGGGTGGCTCTCCGAGTCTTCCCGTTTCCGTGGTCACCATCCCCCCGTTCCAGACACGGAGAAAACGATGACTTCCACCATTTCGACGGCGTCCGCCCATCCCGACGATGCGGACCTGACCTCGCTCGGCTACCAGCCGACGTTGCATCGCAAACTTGGCCGCTACGCTTCCTTCGCCGCAGGTTTTTCGTTCGTCTCCATCCTGACCACCATCTTCCAGTTGTTCGGCTTCGGCTATTCCTTTGCCGGGCCGGCCTTCTTCTGGACCTGGCCGATCGTCCTCGTCGGCCAGCTGTTGGTGGCGCTGAACTTCGCCGAACTGGCTTCGCGGTACCCGATTTCCGGGGCTGTTTACCAGTGGGCGCGGCGGGTCGGCGGCGAAACCGTCGGCTGGTTCGCCGGCTGGTTCATGTCCATCGCCCAGGTGATCACTGCCGCCGCGGCCGCCATCGCCCTGCAGGTGGTCCTCCCTCAGCTTTGGGACGGATTCCAGCTCGTCGGTGGCGACCCCGCTTTGAATACCGTCACTGGGGCCAGCAATGCCGTCATCCTCGGCGCCGTACTGCTGGTCGCCACCACGGCGATCAACGCCGTCGGCGTGAAGCTCATGTCGCACATCAATTCGATCGGAGTCACTTGCGAACTGGTCGGTGTCGCGGCTGTGATCCTGGCACTCGTTTCCGTGGCGCAACGCGGCCCCGACGTCGTCCAGGACGCTCAGCTTGTCAGCGGCTCGGACCTCGGCCCGGTGGGCGCGTTCCTCGTCTCGGGCCTGATGGCGGCGTACGTGATGGTCGGTTTCGATTCCGCCGGCGAGTTGTCCGAGGAGACCAAGAACCCGCGCCGCACCACCCCGCGCACCATCATCTCCGCCCTGCTGATCTCCGGACTAGGCGGCGGGCTGATGATCATCGGCGCCCTGATGGCCGCCCCAAGCCTCGACGACGGCAACCTGGCCAGCCAAGGCCTGCCCTACGTGCTGACCGCCGTCCTCGGGACCTTCTGGGGCAAAGTCCTTTTGGTCGATGTCGCGATCGCCATCTTCGTCTGCACCCTCGCCATCCAGACGGCGGGCTCGCGCCTGGTCTTCTCCATGGCCCGCGACCACCAACTCCCCGCCGCGGGCGCATTGTCCGCCGTCAGCCCGCGCAGCGGCACCCCGCTATGGCCTTCGGTGATCGTGGGCCTGCTCGCGATCGCCGTCCTGGCCATCAACATCGGTAACGCCGCGCTGTTCACAACGCTTTGCAGCGTCTGCATCGTGATGCTCTACCTCGCCTACCTACTGGTCACAGTGCCGCTGCTGATCAACCGGCTGCGCGGAGACTGGGACCGCACGGGCAAGACGATGCCCGAAGGGCTGTTCTCGCTCGGAGGCTGGGGGCTTCCGGTGAACATCCTCGCAGTCCTCTACGGCGTCCTGATGGTGGTGAACCTCGCCTGGCCCCGGCCAGAGGTCTACGACCCCACTGGTGAAAACGGGCTCTTGCTGTTCTCCGCTCCACTGATGGTGGGAGCCGTTCTGCTCCTGGGGATCTGGGTGCGAAAGCGGAAAACCGCCGACCTTACGCCGGCCGACTGACCCCGGCACGAGACGAAACCGCCACACAGAAATGACCGACATGACACAGACCCTCGAAACCACTGAAACGACCGTTGGGACGGCGACGACAGCAGGTGCGCGCGCCCATGCGCGCTCGCAGCACGGCCGAACCGCCCACACTATGATCCACGTGCCCGCCGTATCGGCCCCGGAACGACTGACGTCCGGGCTGGACGCCCGGGCACGCGAAGCCGCCACATGGACCGAGTCGCTGGCCTTCGGCCGCTACACCCACATGGAACTTGCGAGAGGAACGCGGATCCGGCTGACCGACACCGACGGCGACGCTTGCGTCCACGCGGTTCTCTTCCGCCGCGGGGCGCACCACGAGCGGCTCAACGTCGCCGACACCGTCAAGGTGCCGTGGCAGGCCTACCTCGGGCAGGGCCACCCGCTGCTTTCCGACGCGGGACGGCTGATGGCCACGGTCGTCGCGGACTCCTCCGGACGCCACGACGCCCTCACGGGCACCACGCACCGGGCCGGCAACGAGGCCAAGTACGGTGCCGGCAGCGCCCACAGCGCGTCGCCGGCCGGCCGCGAACTGCTGACTCTAGGCGCCCTCAAACACGGGATCAGCCAGCGCGAGCTCCCGCCGTCGGCGTCCTTCTTCAAAGGCATCAGCGTAGACGCCGACGGCGGCATCCGGTTCACCGGCAGCGCCGGCGCGGGAACCGCCGTCGAACTCCTCCTCCAGATGGACGCCGTCCTCGTGCTGGCCAACACCGCCCATCCCCTCGACCCTCGCCCGGCCTTCACGGGTAGTGCAGTGGACATCGTCGCCTGGCAGGCGCCGCAGGACCTCCGGGCCCTCGCCATTGGAGGGCTTGGGCTCGATCTGGGCCCCGAGCACCTCCTGGCGCTGCAGAACACCGAACACGACCACAAAGCGAGGACCTCCGCATGAACGCCGCCACCGCCACAGCCCCCCAGTCGGAGGCCCAGCGCCAGCCAGATGTCCAGTCCGCTGCGCTGGTTTCCGGGCAGACCATCCTGGACGAACACGTCGAAGCCCGCGGCCCCTGGTCGGCCGTGGTCAAAGCCGGAGATGTCCTGACCATCGTGGACCTCGAAGGCAACCAGGCCGTGGACTGCCTCCTTTACTCGGCCGCAAATGTTGCCATTCGCTACTCGGCAGCCGTCACGATTGCCGCCCAGCGGTCCATCATTCTCACCACAGGATCCGTCCTCCGCTCAGACGACGGCGACGCCCTGATGACCGTGGAAGCCGACGAGGTGGGTGTCCACGACACCATCGGCGGAGCCTGCTCCCAGGAATCAAACACACTTCGCTACGGCCAGCACACCCACGAACAGCATGCCTGCGTGGAGAACTTCCTGATCGAAGGCTCCAAATGGGGCCTGGGGAAGCCGGACATCGTCTCGAACATCAACTGGTTCATGAACGTGCCGGTCGATCCCGACGGGGCCCTCGGCATCGTGGACGGCCTGTCTGCTCCCGGCAAACGAGTAGCCCTCCGCGCGGAAACCGACGTGCTGGTCCTGGTCTCAAACTGCCCCCAGATCAACAACCCCTGCAACGGCTTCAACCCCACGCCCGTGCGCATGATCATCACCCGTCCGGAGGCACGACCGTGAACCGTTTCGACACCCTGCTCGTCGCCAACCGAGGCGAGATCGCCTGCCGGATCATCGAGTCCGCCCGAAAACTCGGGCTGCGGACCGTGGCGGTATTCTCCGAGGCAGACCGCGGCGCCAAGCACGTTCGCCTCGCAGACGAAGCCGTGCTGCTTGGACCGGCGCCCGCCAAGGAATCCTATCTCCGGGTCGACGCCATCCTGGCAGCCGCCTCCGCCACCGGTGCCGGCGCCATCCACCCCGGCTACGGCTTCCTCTCCGAAGATGCCGGCTTCGCCGAAGCCGTGGAAGCGGCTGGGCTCGTGTTCGTCGGCCCGACCCCCGAACAGCTACGGATCTTCGGGACCAAGCACACCGCCCGGGACGCGGCGCAGGGGGCGTGCGTGCCCATGATTGCCGGTTCCGGCCTGCTTGACGACCTCGACGCCGCCATCGGAGCCGCCGGGGAGATCGGGTTCCCGCTGATGCTGAAGGCCACCGGTGGCGGCGGCGGCATCGGCATGGCCGTGTGCCTGAACGAAGCAGACCTGACGGAAAGCTACCCGCGCGTGGCCCGGCTCGCCAGCTCCAGTTTCGGCACCGCGGGCGTGTTCGCCGAACGCTACATCGAACACGCCCGCCATGTGGAGGTGCAGATCTTCGGCGACGGCGAAGGCCGGGTCGTAAGCCTCGGAGACCGCGACTGCTCCCTGCAACGTCGGCACCAGAAGGTGCTGGAAGAAGCACCCGCGCCGGACCTGCCGGCAGAACTCCGGGAACAGCTCCACCGCAGCTCCCGTGCCCTGTGCGCCTCGGTGGGCTACCGCTCGGCAGGGACCGTGGAGTTCGTCTACGATCCCCTCCGGCAGGAAGCCTCCTTCCTCGAGGTGAACGCCCGGCTCCAGGTGGAGCACCCGGTAACCGAAGCGATCACCGGCGTCGACCTCGTAGAGTGGATGCTGAACCTGGCCCAAGCACGGCCCGTCCTCTTGGGAGTCCCCGAAAGCGTTCCGGTGACAGGTCACGCCGTCGAGGCCCGCATCTATGCCGAAGACCCGGCCCGCAACTTCCAGCCCAGCGCCGGAACCGTCACGAACGCGCAGTACCCAAGCACCGACGTCGCGCGCGTGGATGCGTGGGTAGAGACTGGCAGCGAAGTGTCCACCAACTACGACCCCCTGCTGGGCAAACTCATCACCTTCGGCCCCAACCGGGATACGGCGTTTGACGCCCTCGCCGAGGCTCTCGCGCAGACCCGCATCGACGGCATCGAGACCAACCTGGGCATGTTGCGCGCAGTGACCGGGCTTGACACGGTCCGGGCCGCGAACCATTCCACAGGAACCTTGGACACCGTGGGCGATCCCGAACCCCGTATCACCGTGGAACGCCCGGGCCTCCAGACAAGCGTGCAGGACTGGCCGGGCAGAACCGGACTCTGGAAAGTCGGGGTGCCCCCCAGCGGTCCGATGGACGATCTCTCCTTCCGGCTGGGGAATGAGGCCCTGGGCAACCCGGAGGGTGCGCCGGGCCTGGAATTCACCATGGCGGGGCCCGCGCTGCGGTTCACCCACGCCACCACCGTGTGCGTCACCGGAGCCGACGTTGAGCTGACGGTCAACGGCTCTGCGGTCGCCGCGTGGGAACCCATTGCGGTCCCTGCGGGTGGCCTGCTGGACATTGGCTCCCCCGACGGAGCCGGGTTACGAGGCTATGTCCTGTTCCAAGGCGGGCTCGACGTCCCGCAATACCTCGGCAGCGCCTCCACGTTTACGCTCGGTCAGTTCGGCGGCCACGGCGGCCGCGTGCTCCGCGCCGGTGACGTGCTGCGCACGGCCATGGGGCCATCAGCGGATGCACCTTCCCGGCCGGTTCCTGCCGACAGCCGCCCGGCCATCACGTCCCGCTGGGAACTGAGGGTGGTCGAAGGTCCGCACAGCGCGCCGGAATTCTTCCGGCGCGAGGACATCGACGAACTCCTGGCGACGGAATACGAGGTGCATTTCAACTCGGCACGCACGGGCGTCCGGCTGATTGGCCCCAAGCCGTGCTGGGCACGTACCGACGGCGGCGAGGCGGGGCTGCATCCCTCCAACATCCACGACACCCCTTACTCCGTGGGCGCCCTGGACTTCACCGGCGACACCCCCATCCTGCTCGGCCCTGACGGCCCGAGCCTCGGCGGCTTCGTCTGCCCGGTCACGGTGGTGACCGGCGACCGTTGGAAGCTTGGCCAGTTGCGTCCGGGCGATAAAGTCCACTTCGTGCCGGTGATGGACGCCCAGGCTCCGTCGGCGAAAGACCTGGGACCGGGACGGCAGTTGATCCTGCCCGAAGGTGCCGGCACCCGTACAGGCGGCGTGACCGCCGTCGGGAACGCCGGGACGCCAAAGGGCGACGGCGACGACGGCGTGCTGGGCCGCATACCCGAAAGCGACGGACGGCCCGCAGTCACGTACCGCCGTTCCGGAGACGACAACCTGCTGGTCGAGTTTGGCGAAATGGTGCTGGACCTCGGCCTGCGCGCGCGGGTCCATGCCCTGCACCAGCACGTCGAGCAGCTCCGCATCCCCGGAGTGGTGGACCTTACACCCGGGATCCGTTCACTGCAGATCAAAGTGGACCCGTCGATTCTGCCCACCCGGCTGCTGCTGGGCCTCATCCAGGACATCGAGGCCGCACTGCCCGCCAGCTCCGAGCTCGTGGTGCCGAGCCGCACGGTCCGGCTGCCGCTGTCCTGGGACGACCCCGCCACGCGCGAGGCGATCGAACGCTACATGACCGGCGTTCGGGACGACGCTCCGTGGTGCCCATGGAACATCGAGTTCATTCGCCGCATCAACGGCCTGGATTCGGTGAACGACGTTTTCGACACTGTCTTCGACGCCGAATACCTGGTCCTGGGCCTTGGCGATGTGTATCTCGGCGCGCCCGTGGCCACACCGCTTGACCCGCGGCACCGGCTGGTCACCACCAAATACAACCCGGCCAGGACGTGGACGCCGGAAAACGCCGTGGGCATCGGCGGGGCCTACCTGTGCATTTACGGTATGGAAGGACCGGGCGGTTACCAGTTTGTCGGCCGTACCACCCAGGTGTGGTCCCGCTACGCCGACTCCGCACCGTTCGAGCCCGGATCTCCCTGGCTGCTGCGCTTCTTCGACCGCATCTCCTGGTACCCCGTCAGCCCCGAAGAACTGCTGGACCTCCGCGCCGACATGGCCGCCGGCCGCGGACGGGGCGTAGAGATCGAGGACGGCACCTTCTCCCTCGCCGAACACGAAGCGTTCCTGGAGGAGAACCGCGAATCGATCGGCGACTTCAAGGAGCGGCAGGCCGCGGCATTCACGGTGGAACGCCAGGCCTGGGCGGACGCCGGCGAGTTTGACCGCGCCGAGGTCGCAGCCGCCGTCGCCGTTCCCGACGTCGGCGACGTGGTAGTCCCCGACGGCGGAACGCTCGTTTCTGCGCCGTTCGCCGCCAGTGTGTGGAAGGTGGACGTCGCCCCAGGAGACCGCGTGATCCAGGGACAACCGTTGGTTTCCCTTGAAGCCATGAAGATGGAAACCGTCCTGTCCGCGCCGTTCGACGGTGTGGTGCACCAAGTACTCCCGACGGCTGGCTCCCAGGTTGTGGCCGGTGAGGCTCTTGTGGTGCTCGCGGGCGCAGATGAACTGAGCGAACCTGAACTGGAAGAGGCCGCAGCATGACCACCCACGGGACAAATATCGGTACGGCCACTGTCGCCGAACGCGTAAAGGACGCGTTGGCCGCCATTGACGCCGTGGACCGGCCCGAGATCTGGATCGAAATCCGTGGAGGGGAAGAGCTGCTGGCCGAGGCGGCCCGTATCGACGCCGCGGTCGCGGCCGGCGCCGAGTTGCCGCTGGCAGGGCTCCTGCTTGCGGTCAAGAACAACGTGGACGTCGCCGGTATCACCACGACGGCGGCCTGCCCCGGGTTCGGTTATGAGCCGGCCGAAGACGCGGCAGCCGTGGCACGGCTGCGGAATGCGGGCGCCCTGGTGCTCGGCGCGACGAACCTTGACCAGTTCGCCACGGGCCTGGTGGGCACGCGGAGTCCCTACGGTCTGGTCCGGGACGCACGCCGGCCGGACCGGATTTCCGGGGGTTCCAGCTCCGGCTCCGCGGTGGCTGTGGCGTTGGGACTCGTGGACATCGCCATCGGCACAGACACCGCCGGCTCCGGTCGCGTTCCTGCCGGTTTGCAGGGCATCGTTGGCATCAAACCGACTCTGAACCTGGTTTCCACCGCCGGCGTGGTTCCGGCATGCCGATCCTGGGACACCGCCACCATCCTGGCGCGGGACCTGGATACTGCCGAACTCGCGATGGGTGTCATGGCCGGGCAGAGCCGCGGTTGGCCTTCCGACGTGCGGCTGGCCGCGCCCTCAAGGCCACGTGTCGCCTACCCGGCAACCCTCCCGGCCTTGGATCCCGACTGGGCTGCAGAGCTCGCGGTCCAGATCGAACGTCTGCGCGCCACCGGGGTGGATGCCGAGCCGATCGAACTTGATGTCTTCCTGCAGGCGGCCCGGCTGCTTTACGACGGTGCGCTGGTCGCAGAACGCTACGCCGCCGTCGGCAGCTTCATCGACGGGGCGCTTTCCCGCGATGCCGCCTCCGGCATCGGGCTGGACCCGACGGTGGCGAGCATCGTCAGTGCGGCCGGCCACCTGCCGGCCCACCAGTATGTGGCAGACACTGCGGCGCTCGAGGAGCTGAAGCGCGAGGCGATGTCCCGGCTTGAGGGCTTCGACGCCCTGATCGTGCCAACGGCGCCCTTCCATCCGACGCTCGCGGACGTCGCGGCGGACCCCGTCGGCGTGAACTCCCGCATGGGCACCTACACGAACTTCTGCAACCTGTTCGATCTGTGCGCGGTATCCGTTCCGGCCGGCATTGTGGAGGACAGCAGCAGAGCCGACGACGGCGGGACGTCGTCGGTCTCGCAGTTCGGCCTGACGGTGGTCGGCCGGACATTCGACGATGCTGTCGTGGCCGACATCGCGCGGCGCATCGAGTACATCCCAACGAGGCCGGAGATGTTCGCGACCGGCGCTGTCCCAGCGTCTGTCTCCTCGCAGCGGGTGGTGCCGTGGCCTGTGGCGGCGGGGGCCGCCGTCGTGCCCTTGGTGGTGGTGGGCGCCCACCGGAAGGGCCAGCCGTTAGCCCCGGAACTGGAACGGCGCGGCGCCTTCTGGGACGGGCTGGTCCGGACGGCGCCCCGATATCGGATGGTCTCGCTGGACACCCAGCCGCCCAAGCCCGGCGTGGTCCGCTCCGACGACGGCGCCGAACTCGCCGCTGAGCGATGGCTGCTCTCCGAGGCGGCCCTGGGCTCCTTCCTCGCGCAGCTGCCTGAACCCATGCTGTTGGGCTCTGTGCTGCTGAGTGACGGTTCGAGGGCAGTGGGCTTCGCGTGCGACGCGGTCGCGGCGTCCCAGGGCGAGGACATCACGCACTTTGGAGACTGGCTGGCGGCACAGGCAGCCAGGTCCGGCCCCATAACGGAGGCAGGCGCTTCACCGGCACCGGAACGGGAACCGGCCGGGCGAGTCTTTTGGCGCGAGGTTTGCCAAGCACTTGTCAGGGGGCTGCAGCGGGGGAGAGTTTAGGCAGGAGACTGCGACGAGTCGACCGCGACATTTTCGTAACGGGCTCTTCTGAGCGGTCACTTACCCGCGTCGACGGCACTGCGCCGTCTTTCAGGGCCCTCGGTCCTCGTCACGGAGTTGCCCGGTGCGCCCGACCAAGTGCCGGTCGCCCTCAACCATGTCGCCAACTCGATCTGCTGATGCGTGCCACGC
>FTCF01000034.1_pt1 | contig 23737 bp, 21 predicted proteins | sample 1639631 | NCBI WGS metagenome assembly FTCF01 (sample SAMEA3914864, study PRJEB12502) | metagenome | biome: forest; material: soil | place: USA | collected 2012-03-12 | depth 0.3 m
ACGCCCGTATGCCGGACAACACAGGGGCGCCGCAACCCCCATAAGATTGCGGCGCCCTTGTTGGCCGGGCCAGTCAATCATGCAGTCCGAGGTTCGGCCAGGTGGACATGCCCGGCGTTGCATCCGGGCAGTGGACATATTCCTCATATGTCCACTGGTCCGAGCCTGCGGCGGGCATGTCGCGGGCTCAGCGCCGAGCATGTCCACTGGTCCGAGCCAAGGCGGGGCATGTCGCGGGCTCAGCGCCGAGCATGTCCACTCGTCCGAGCCAAGGACGGGCATGTCCCCGCTCAGCGCCGGGCGAGCTCGCCGTCGTTGTCGCCCACGGGACCCACCGGCTCGGACTCAGGCTCGACGTCAGTATCGACGGTCACGTTGGAGGAGCCTCCGAGGCGTGCGGCTTCAAGGCGTTCCGCCTCCTCGCCCCCGACAGCCTCGCCCCGGGCCACCATTCCGGCGGTGTCGGAGAGCGGGATCTGCTTGAGGGTGATGGCGAGCAGGAGGGCGGCCACGATGAACGGGATCAGGTACCAGAACACCGGTGCCAGCGAATCGGCGTAGGCATTGATGATGGCGTCCTTGACCTGGGCCGGCAGTTGGGCCAAAGTCTGCGGATCAAGCTTGCTGGTTGACTGTGCGGCCTGTGCAGCGGAAGCCCCGGCGCCCGTGAATGCCTTGGTGAGGGACTCGGCCAGCCGCGTGGTGAAGATCGAGCCGAAGACGGCAACGCCCAACGATGCCCCGACTTCGCGGAAGTAGTTGTTGGTGCTCGTTGCCGTGCCGATCTGCTCGGCCGGAACCGCGTTCTGGACCACCAGGACGATGACCTGCATGATCAAGCCCAGGCCTGCGCCGAAGATGAACAGCTGGATGCAGATGACCCAGATCGGAGTTGCCGCGGTGAGCGTGGTGAGCCACAGCATCGCAACGATCGTGAGGCTCGCTCCAAGGATCGGGAACATCTTGTACTTGCCGGTCTTGGAGATGCGGATACCGGAGTAGATGGACGTGCCCATGAGTCCAACCATCATCGGCAGCATGAGCAGGCCGGAGACGGCGGCTGAGGTACCGGAGGACATCTGGAGGAACGTCGGCACGAAGGCGATCGCTGCGAACATGCCAAGGCCCAGGGTGAAGCCGATGGCCGTTGCGTTGATGAAAATCCTGTTCTTGAACAGGCTCAGCGGAATGATGGGGTCTTCGGCCTTGCGCTCCACGAGGACGAAGAGGAAAGCAGCAAGCACCATGCCGGCGCCGGAGGCCCACGTGAGCGGGGAGTCCCAGCCCTGGTCCTTCTTGCCGCCGAAGTCAGTGAAGAAGATCAGGCAGGCTGTGGCAGCGGACAGCAACAGGACTCCAAGGATGTCGATGCGCTTTTCGGCCTTCTTGTTCGGCAGGGTGAGGGTGAACCAGGCGATGGTGAAGGCCGCAATGCCGACGGGGATGTTGATGTAGAAGGCCCATTCCCAGGTCAGGTGATCGACGAAGAAGCCGCCCAGGAGCGGACCGGCGACGGCGGAGAGGCCGAAGATGGCACCGAGGGGGCCCATGTACTTGCCGCGTTCCTTGGCGGGCACGATGTCCGCGATGATGGCCTGCGAGAGGATCATCAGTCCGCCGCCGCCCAGGCCCTGGATTGCGCGGAAGATCACGAAGCCCCAGAAGTCGGTGGCGAAGGCGCAGCCGATGGAGGCTGCCGTGAACAAACCGATGGCAATCAGGAACAGGTTCCTGCGGCCCAGGACGTCACCGAACTTGCCGTAGATCGGCATGACGATGGTGGTGGCGAGCAGGTAGGCCGTGGTGATCCAGGCCTGGTTCTCCACCCCGCCGAGCTTGCCGACGATAGTGGGCATCGCGGTGGACACGATGGTCTGGTCGAGGCTGGAGAGCAGCATTCCGGCGATGAGCGCCGAGAAGATGATCCAGATCCTTCTCTGGGTCAAGAGCAGCGGTGCTGCCTCTTTGGTTTTGGGAGTGGTACTCACGGTTGATCCTTCAGGGTGTCGGCGGGGTCGGTGTCCAGCGGTTGGGCGAAGAGCGCGCGTGCTGCGTTGAGGTTCCGATCCAGCAATTCGCGGTACGGCCGGGTGTTCTCTTCGGAAAAGAACTGTTGGCTCGTCTTCTTGGTGACCGCTCCGAAGACCGCGGCGGCCATGATGATCCCGGGGTGGTCTGCGGTGAGGCCTTCCCGGGCGGCGATGAGTTCGGCGAACTGACGCTCGCGGACTTCGCCTTCGCGGGTCAACCGGCCCAGGAGCTGGGGCTCGGCCGTGACGGCTGCGATGAGCTGGCGGATCTCCGAAGGGCTGACGGTGGACCGCTCGAGGACCGCCAGGGTGAAGTGGCGCAGTGCGGACAGCAGCGAATCGGAGATCGTGCCCTTGGCACGGGAGGGGTTCCGGCTGAAGGCCCCCAGGGCCTCTTCGGGAAGCTCGTCGGAGAACGAGCCGATCACCGCGTCTTCCTTGGTGTGGAAGTAGTTGAAAAACGTCCGCCGCGATATTCCGGCCTCTTCGCAGGCTTCCTCGACGGTGAAGCCGCTGAGTCCGCGCTGGGCCGTCAAGGACCGTGCGACAGCGGTGATCGCCGCTCGGGTCTGTGCGCGCTTGCGCTCCCGGAGTCCTCCGTCGTTAGTTGCACTATTTTCCACAAAGTGAAGTTTTGCACTTTTCTAATAAAAGTGCAAGAAAGTGTCTGCGGGCGGAAACGACGACGGCGGCCGGCACCTTCCGTGGGAAAGGTGCCGGCCGCCGTCGGAATGGCCAGTCCGGCTGGCGGGAAGCTAGGCCTTGTGGGCCGGGCGGGTCATGGTGGTGACGTCGAGCGCCTTGTCGAGCTGCTCTTCGCTCAGTTCGCCGCGCTCAACGTAACCAAGGGAGATCACGGCTTCGCGGATGGTCAACCCCTCGGCAACGGCCTTCTTGGCGATCTTTGCCGCTGCTTCGTAACCGATGAACTTGTTCAGCGGGGTCACGATGGACGGGGAGGCCTCGGCCAGGAAGCGGGCGCGCTCCACGTTGGCGGTGATGCCGTCGATCATCTTGTCGGCCATGACGCGGCTGGTGTTGGCCAGGAGGCGGATGGATTCGAGCAGGTTGGCAGCCATGACGGGGATGCCGACATTGAGCTCGAAGGCGCCGTTGGTACCGGACCAGGCGATGGCGGTGTCGTTGCCGATGACCTGGGCGCAGACCATGATCGATGCTTCGCAGATGACCGGGTTGACCTTGCCCGGCATGATCGACGAGCCGGGCTGGAGGTCCGGGATGGAGATTTCGCCCAGTCCCGTGTTGGGGCCGGAGCCCATCCAGCGGAGGTCGTTGTTGATCTTCATGAAGGAGATCGCGATGTTGCGCAGCTGGCTGGAACCCTCGATGAGGCCGTCGCGGTTGGCTTGCGCTTCGAAGTGGTCGCGTGCCTCGGTCAGCGGCAGGCCGGTGTCGGCCGCGAGGAGCTCGATGACGCGCTCCGGGAAGCCTTCCGGGGTGTTGATGCCGGTGCCGACCGCGGTTCCGCCCAGGGGGACCTCGGCGACGCGGGGGAGGGCTGCGTTGATGCGCTCGATGCCGTACCGGACCTGGGCGGCGTAGCCGCCGAACTCCTGGCCCAAGGTCACCGGGGTGGCGTCCATGAGGTGGGTGCGGCCGGACTTGACGACGTCCTTGAACTCCACGGCCTTGCGGTCCAGGGAAGCAGCCAGGTAGTCGAGGGCCGGGATCAGGTCGTTGATCAGGGCCGACGTCGCGGCGACGTGGACCGACGTCGGGAAGACATCGTTGGAGGACTGGGAAGCGTTGACGTGGTCGTTCGGGTGGACAACTTTGTCGCTCCCGGCGGCCGCGAGGGCACGCGTCGCCAGCTCGGCGATGACCTCGTTGGTGTTCATGTTGGACGACGTACCCGAACCGGTCTGGAAGACGTCGATGGGGAAATCGCCGTCGTACTTTCCGGCGGCAACCTCATCGGCAGCGCTGGCAATCGCCTCGGCGAGCTCGCCGTCGAGCACTCCCAGTTCAGCGTTCGCCAGGGCCGCGGCCTTCTTGACGCGGGCCAGGGCTTCGATGTGTGCGCGCTCAAGCGTCTTGCCGGAGATCGGGAAGTTCTCGACGGCGCGCTGCGTCTGGGCGCGGTACAGGGCGTTCACAGGAACGCGAACTTCGCCCATCGTGTCATGTTCAATACGGAACTCGGCCGTGTTGGATTCTTGAGTGGAAGTCATGGGGCTAGCTTATGGCGAGCAGCCTCTTGACCGAAAACCGTGGAGCAAAGCTACGGCCGCCGGATGCCGCCCCGTCGGGGGCGGCCCGGCATCCCGCTTAGAGCTTGCCGATCCCGGAAACAAGGGCAGCGCGGCCTTCGTCCAGTTTGTAGGAAAGCCCGACGACGGCGGCCCGGCCGTCGTCGATCGCGTCGGAAATCACACGGGAACTGTCGGCCAGCCGGCGGGCTGTCTGCTTGACGTGCTCCACCACCATCTCGTTGACGTCCGTCTGCTCGTTGCGCATTGCCGTGAGGACGGAAGGTGTGATGCGCTCCACGAGGGAGCGGATGAAACCTGCGGGCATGTCACCGGTCTCGACGGCAGTCTTGGTCGCGGTCACGGCGCCGCAGCTGTCGTGGCCAAGAATCACGATGAGCGGAACATGCAGCTGGGAGATGCTGTATTCCAGCGAGCCGAGGACGGCGTCGTCGATCACTTGCCCGGCAGTGCGGACCACGAAGGCGTCGCCCAGGCCGAGGTCGAAGATGATCTCGGCAGCAAGGCGGGAATCCGAGCAGCCGAAGATCACGGCAAACGGATGCTGGTCCTCGACCAGGGAATGCCGGCGGGAAGCGTCCTGGTTGGGATGCAGGGACTCCCCGGCGACAAAGCGTTCGTTTCCTTCGCGCAGACGGCGCCAGGCAAGGGCAGGGGTCAGATAGGTAGCCACGGCGCTACTTTACGGCTTAGCGGTGGCCGGCTGCGAAACTGTGTCGCCCGGCTTCGTGCTCGCGTCCGCGGAAGCGACGGGAGCTGCGTCCATTGCCTTGACCACGGCTGCGGCCAAGGTGGAGAACTCGTCCAGTCCTGCGCTGCCGCTCAAGATGATCGTGGTGCCTCGGTAGTTCAGGACCATGCTGCGGTTGCCCTTGGCCGTGTCATGGAGCTCCCAGTCGTGGCCGCCGGCGCTGCGCGTGCCGGTCACCGGAGCGCTGCCGGCCTGCTGGAAAATCCAGGTTGGATTGGCCTTGCGGGTCTGGACAATTCCGATGAATGCCTGCTTGGGAGTAACGTATCCGACTTCCCATGTGGGTACGCCATCCCCGGCCCCGGATGACCAGCGGGCGTAGTTCGGACTAAATGTGTCGCCGGTATCCGGCGCCACTGGTGTGAAACCCGCCACATCTTTCGCGTTGGCTGCGGTTGCGGCCACATCGACGTTGGGCTTGTAACCGTTGCTCTTCGGCGCCGGATTCATGAGCACGATCGGCAGGAACGCCAGCACGCAGAGGAGCAACGCGATGAGCATGCCAATGACCGACGCGTTGGCCCTTTTGGCTGCTTTCGCCGGGATAACGGGCTTGACGGCGGGCAGGCCGGCGTCGTCGGTGCCTGCTGCGCCGGTGCCTCCGCTGTCGGAGGGGGCGGCGGCAATTGCTTTGTCTTGCGTTTCACTCACGCTTCAATAGTCTCCTATCCAAGCGGCTAATACACATCGGCCGGTCCGCGCAAGGGGCGTTCCGGGAGTTGGTCATCCCATGACCATGGCGCCCCGCCCCGACTATGATCTCTTGTAGAGGAATCATTCAGGCCGCCAAGCGCAGCCATTCCTGGTCCCACGAATCGCGTCATCGAAGAAGAGGTTCACGTGTCTCCAGCGCCAATGTCCCAGAAGTATTCCACGATTTCGCCGGCGCTCGCCGTCGGGACCGATGAGCCGGACCGCAACCTGGCCCTCGAACTTGTCCGGGTCACCGAAGCTGCCGCCATCGCCGGCGGCCACTGGGTTGGTTTCGGCGATAAGAACAAGGCAGACGGCGCCGCCGTTGACGCCATGCGCTCCTTCCTCCACACCGTCCATTTCAACGGCGTCGTTGTCATTGGCGAGGGTGAAAAGGACGAAGCCCCCATGCTCTTCAATGGCGAGCACGTCGGTGACGGCACCGGACCGGAGTGCGACGTCGCCGTCGACCCCATCGATGGAACCCGCCTGACTGCCCTGGGCATCAACAACGCCCTCGCCGTCCTGGCTGTTGCCGAACGCGGCACCATGTTCGATCCCTCGGCCGTGTTCTACATGGAGAAGCTCGTCACGGGCCCCGAAGCCGCCGACATGGTGGACCTGCGCCTGCCGGTGAAGCAGAACCTGCACCTGATCGCCAAGGCCAAGGGCGTCAAGGTCAACCAGCTCAACGTCATGATCCTGGACCGCGACCGCCACCGCCCGCTCGTGGAGGAAATCCGCGAAGCCGGTGCGCGCACCAAGTTCATCATGGATGGCGACGTTGCAGGCGCCATTGCCGCCGCACGTTCCGGCACCGGCGTCGACGCCCTGATGGGCATCGGCGGCACCCCCGAAGGCATCGTTGCCGCGTGTGCCATCAAGTCCCTCGGCGGTGTCATCCAGGGCCGTCTGTGGCCCACGAGCGACGACGAGAAGCAGAAGGCCATCGACGCCGGACACGACCTCGAGCGAGTCCTCTCCACGAACGACCTCGTCACGAGCGACAACTGCTACTTCGCGGCCACCGGCATCACCGACGGCGACCTCCTCAAGGGTGTGCGCTACTCCAAGGACAAAGTTCTGACCCAGTCCATCGTGATGCGCTCCAAGTCCGGCACCATCCGCTTTGTGGACGGCGAGCACCAGGCCAGCAAGTGGGAAGGCTACGCCCGCAAGTAGGACCCACCCTTTCGCGCGAACTGGCAGCAAATGCCCTCTAAATCGAATTTTGGAGGCATTTGCTGCCAGTTCGCGTTAAGCCGCGGAATCCATCCTGTGGATAACTCAATTTAGGCCTCGAAGCCGGGCAAGAATTGAGCATGTCCCGGACTCCGATGCCCCCGCAGCTTCCAAACGGTTCCTTTCCGGCGTCGGCCGCTGGGACCCTCGGATTGAGCCAGAAGCAATTGCGCCGCGACGGCATTCTCACGTTGTCGCGGGGACTGCGCCTGCCGCTGAACAGCACGGGGACGGTGTCGGAACACTTGCGGGGTTACACCGAGCTCGACTCAGGGTGCTGCCTTAGCCATGGCTCTGCGGCGCGGATCCATGGCATCAGTTTGTCCAAAGCCCTCGAAGAGGACTGGCGGATCCACCTGGCACGCCCGGGCGAGAGGTGGAAACCGCGGAGGCGGAATGTTGTAGGGCACCAACTCACGTTCAAACCGGGTGAAGTGATGATGCTCGACGGCGTCCGGCTCACCTCGCCTGCTCGGACGTGGCTGGACCTGGCCCAATTGATGAATATCGACGACATTGTCGCGGCGGGCGACTCGATCGTCGTCGAGCACGGCGAAAACCATCCCAGGCCGCGCGATGCCTTGGCAACCATTGGCGATTTGAAGGCGATGGTCTCAGCCCATCCCGGTATGCGAGGCGTCCGCAAGGCCCGGCTGGCGCTTGATCTGGTCCGGGTCGGCGCGGATTCGCCGCAGGAAACGCAAATGCGCCTCATATTGCTGCATGCAGGTTTGCGTGAGCCCGTGCTGAACCACGTCATCTTCAACGAGTGGGGCGCTCCCGCTGTATGGCCCGATGCCGCTTACGTCAAGGAGCGGGTCGCCCTCCAATACGACGGGCGGCATCATGGGGAAGCTGAGCAGTACCAGAGGGACATCAGGCGCCAGTCGCTAACGGAACGGCTCGGTTGGCGCGAAGTCCGGGTCCACCATGAGGATTTGCTCGGGGCCCGGCCGGAAGTGGTGGAGAAAGTTCGGCGGGCGCTACGGGCTGGCCGCGAGTTGGCGGCAGATGCCCGCAGAATCGGATTTTGAGGGCATCTGCTGCCAGTTCGCGCGGAGAAAGAGGGTCAGCGGAGCTTCTCGCGCAGCTTCCGGGCCACTTGGTAGGCCGCGTAGCGGAACTTGTTGACGGGAAGGTCCCATGTGCCCGGGTAGGCGATTTCGCGCCCTCCGAAGGACTTCTTGAAGGCAGTGAAACCGGCCCACTTGTGGTCAGGCTCGTCCTCCGGGGCCACGCCCCACAGGTCCACGTGCTTGAGGCCCTTGTCCTTGGCGTCGGCCATGAGCGTCACGAGCAACGGAATGCCCGCGCTGAGCTTGCGGTGCGTGTCATCCAGCGCGGCGTGGGCGTAGGTGCGCGTGTCGGCGGAGTCGTACGCCAGGGCGGCCGCTATGGGCTCGCCCTCGAGTTCGGCGATGAACAGGGTGCCGGCGCCGGCCGGCATGAGGGAGCGGGCCACCGAGCGTAGATAGTCGTCGCTCTGGGGTTTGAAACCGTTGCGTGCGGCGGTCATGTGCAGGAAGTCGAGAAGCACCGAGATCTCTTCAGGATCCTGCGAGGACCGGAAGGTGACACCCTTCTTGTGGATGTTGCGGTACAGGTTCCGGTTGGTGGGTTTCATGCCCGCGAGGACGTCCTTGAAATCGCCGTCCAAATCCACAATCCAGCTCAATTCCGGCTGCTGGTTGGACGGCGCAGGCTGCAGGCCGCGTTCCCGCAGCACCGCACCGGCGTCGGCGGCTTCGAACCCGGCGGTGACGGGTTCCATCCGGACAAACACCGCCCGGCTGCGGCGCGCGATCTCCACAAGCGCGGCGACGGCTTCGTCGAAGGCCTCCAGCGAATCGGCCACGGGCCCGTACGGCGTGTAGATGACCTTGCCGGCGGGGTTCTTCTCCTCCACGGCGAGGAAACGCCACCCCGGTCCGGACTCCTCGTGCACGGTACGGCCGAGGGAACGCTGGAAGGACGCCCAGGCGGGCGTCTGCAGGAAGTACTCCACCGCTTAGTTCCCGAGGCCTGTTGTGACGGCAAAGGCGACGCTGGTTCCCGCCGCACCGGCAACCGGGTGCACCATGACGGGCTCTTCGGATGCCGGGATGAACGCGCTTCCGCCCCGCGTCACGGCGAGCTCGCTCTTGGGGGAGTCGAGCACGACGGAACCGGAAACCACGACGACGACGGCGAGACCCGCCTGCGCCATCGGCACCGGTTCCGCTCCGGGAGCCAACTCGATGCGCTGGAGCTGGAATTCCCGGAACGGCGGCACATACAGATCCTGGCCGAATCCGGAGGTCCTGGGCTCGATGCGCGGTACGCCGAGGGAAGCGAATTCGATGGTCTTCAGGAGTTCGGGAACATCGATGTGCTTGGGGGTGAGGCCGCCGCGGAGCACGTTGTCCGAAGCCGCCATCACCTCCACGCCGAGGCCTTTGAGGTAGGCGTGGACGTTTCCGCCCGGAAGGTACACCGATTCGCCCGGGGACAGGAAAACAAGATTCAAGAGCAAGGAAATCAGGACACCAGGATCGCCCGGGAACTCTCTGTTGATGTCCACCAATGTGGAGAGTTCCGCGGCGTGCTGACCCATCGGCGCGCCCGACTTCAGGATGGAAACCACCTGATCCGTCGCTGCGGAGACGGCATCCCCGCCCGTAATCAGCCGGGTAAACGCGGCTTTGAGTGCCGATGGCTCATCGGAGCCGGAGAGGTCCGCGATGACTCCGGTGATGACGTCAGGAACGTCGATGGCGGCAAGGTCCAGGAGGCTCGCGAGGTGCTCGAAGACGCGCTGCGAATCGGCGGCCGGACGGAAACCGCAGAGGGCATGAAACGGGGTCAGCGCGAAGATCATCTCCGGCTTGTGGTTGTCGTCGCGGTAATTGCGCTCCGGAGCGTCCGCCGCCATGCCCGCGGCATTTTCCTTCGCGAACCCGTCCCTGGCCTGCTGCAGGCGCGGGTGGACCTGCAAGGACAGGGGCTTGTCCGCCGCAAGGAGCTTGGTGAGGAACGGCAAGCGGGGACCGAATTCGGCCAGGCTGGCTTCACCGAGGAAGTGCACGGGATCCACGCTGATCAGGGCGTCCAAGGCGACGGAAGACCCGTCCGGACGGGTGGCCACGGACGGCGAGTCCGGGTGCGCTCCGATCCACAACTCCGCCTCCGGACCGCCCGAGGCGGGCCTTCCCAGCAGAGTGGCGATCGCCGTCGTCGATCCCCATGCGTAGGGGCGGAGAACATTCTCAAGCTGGTACACGGCAGGGGATCCTTGTCATTGCGGGAGGGTTCATTCGGGGACGCCGGGGATGACCTCTGAGCGGCTGCCCGGTCTCCTAGCGGCTGCTCCGGGCGGAGACGTTCGCGGTGGAGAAGACTTCGGCGACCTTGTCGCGGAGCCTGGCCCCTTTCTCGGTGGCGGTGTTGTTGAGCTCCTGGGCGAATTCGAGCAGCTCGCCGCGAAGCCGGACGGCCAGCTCGTCGGTTCCGGACGCCAGGATGCGCACTGCCAGGAGGCCGGCGTTGCGGGCGCCCCCGATGGAGACGGTGGCCACGGGAACGCCGGCGGGCATCTGAACGATGGACAGCAGGGAATCCATGCCATCCAGGGTCTTCAGCGGGACCGGGACGCCGATGACGGGCAGCGGGGTGACGGAAGCGAGCATGCCCGGCAAGTGGGCCGCGCCGCCTGCTCCGGCGATGATGACGCGGATGCCGCGCCCATGGGCGTTCTGGCCGTAGCGGATCATTTCCGTGGGCATGCGGTGGGCGGAAACGACGTCGGCTTCGAAGGGGATGCCGAATTCGGCCAGGGCGTCCGCCGCAGCTTCCATGACGGGCCAGTCGGAGTCGGAGCCCATGACGAGTCCGACGATCGGGGTTGCGTTCGCCGCACCAGCGTTTTCGGCATCCATGTTTTCTGCGCTCATGCGGTCTCTCCGGAGGTGGTCTCGGCCGGCATGCGGCCGTTGCGGATGATGTCGGCCACTACGGTGGCGCGGTGTCGGATCGAGTCGACGTCTGCCGTCGAGTTGCCGACCAGGTTCACGTGCCCGATCTTGCGGCCGGCCCGCACGGACTTGCCGTAGCAGTGGACCTTTGCAGCCGGTTCGTAGGCGAGGGCCTTGGGGTAGGCGCTGAAGAGATCCTCATTGTCGCCGCCCAGGAAGTTCTTCATGACAACCACCGCGCCCAGGGCGTCGGTGGCACCGAGCGGGAGGTTGAGGACTGCGCGCAAATGCTGTTCAAACTGGCTGGTGACCGAGCCGTCCTGCGTCCAGTGCCCGGTGTTGTGCGGCCGCATGGCGAGTTCGTTGACCAGGAACCCGACTCCGACGCCGGGCGTTTCGAAGAGTTCCGCCGCCATGACGCCCGTGACTCCGAGTTCATTGGCGATTCGCAGGGCTGCTTCTTCGGCTGCCGCGGCGACCTCCACGGGAATGTCCTGGGCCGGTGCAATGACTTCGTCGCAGACGCCGTCCACCTGGACAGTGTGGACAACCGGCCAGGCGCGGGATTCGCCGCCGGGGGTCCTCGCAACGAGCGCGGAAAGCTCGCGGCTGAAGTCAACCTTCTCTTCGGCCAACAGTGGGCTCATGGCTTCGAACCAGTCCGTGGTGCTCCGGGCGTCGTCGGCGGAATGGACGATGCGCACGCCCTTGCCGTCATAGCCTCCGCGGGGGGTCTTCAAGACGATCGGCCAGCCGGTCTGCTCGCCGAAAGCCACGAGGTCTTCAACGCCGTGGACGGCAGCCCACGCCGGATTGGGGAGCCCCAAGCGGTCGATCGCGGCGCGCATCACGAGTTTGTCCTGCGCATGCACCAGGGCATCGGGGCCGGGCTGGACGTTGACTCCGGCCTCGATCAGCGCCCTCAGGTGCTCCGTGGGGACCTGCTCGTGGTCGAACGTCATGACGTCCAGACCCTCCGAGAACTCAAGGAGCGCTGCGAGGTCCTTGTAGTCGCCAATGGGAGCCGTTGCCACGGCCTGGACCGCGGAAACGTCCTCACTTTCGGCAAGGACCCGGAGTTCAAAGCCAAGAGCGGTTGCGGCCGGGGCCATCATTCGTGCGAGCTGGCCGCCGCCCACCACGCCAATTACAGGAAAAGTCACAAGGTTCAGCCTACCGAACCAGCAGCTGGTTCCCAGATTCTGCTCGCCGCCGGGTCCTGGGGACCCGGTTCGAGACCGTAGGCGCGGAAGAATTGGGCAAGCTCCAAGAAATCGGAGCTAAAATGGAGGCTTCGGCCCATCGGCCCCCTAGAACAACGGCCATGGAGGGTCATGATCAACACACTTGCAGATCGCATCCGCGGGCTCGCCTCGCTCTTTTGGCGCGAAGTAGCCAAGTTCGGCGCTGTCGGCGGTGTTGCGTTCGTCATAGATAACGGCTTGACCTACTATCTCATGCACGGCCCGATGTCGGACAGTGAGGCGAAGGCCCGTTTCGTCGGCGCCACCGTGGCCACGGTGTTCTCCTGGATCGCCAACCGCTTCTGGACCTTCCGCCACCGCCGCCAGGCGAACGTGGTACGCGAGTTCGTGATGTTCATCATCATCAACGGCATTGGCATCGGTATCTCCACCGGCCTGACCGCGATCGCCAAGTACGGCATGAACATCCAGGATAAGAACGTCCTGTTTGCTGCCGGAGTCGTCGGCATCCTGGTGGCCACCGTTGTGCGCTTCTTCGCCTACCGCTTCCTGGTGTTCAACCAGGAGCTCGACGAAGAGCCGGCCTTCTCGCATGACCACGAGATCATCGAAGCCCACCACAGGGCCAAGGCCAAGGCCATCCATGCCGCTAGCGCCGCGGCCGATTCCGACGAAGGCGAAGACGCGGTCAAGCGCCGCTGACGCGCTCGTTGTCCAGCAGGTGCCGGGTGACCTCAACGTCCGGGTGCACCAGGACTACTGATCCATCGTTGTTCCACGCACCCAGTGCGTCCGCGAGGGCCGACTCCAAACCGTCGGCCGCGCGGACCAGCAGCCGTACGCCGGAGTCATGGTCCTTGGCGAAGCCGTCCAGCAATTCACCGTGCGAGTGTCCGGTTTCAGGGCGGCGCAGGGCCGGCATTGCCGCCTCCGGTTCGGCGTGCGCCATGAACACATCGCCGTGGGAGCGGACTTCGGCCGCGTAGTCCACGACGCCGGCCGGCAACTCGCCGGGCCAGCGCATCGCGAGTGCCGCGAGCGGCACGGCGACGACGGCGTCAAAGCCGGCTCCCGCACCGACGTCGGGGGTGTCCGTGACAAGCAGGTCTGCGCTGCCGCCGTCGAGCACCAGCTCCATTCCGAGCTGCCACCCGGCAAGCGCCCACACGAGGGATTTCCAATGGGCCGGCAGGTCCAGGCGAAGGCTCATGCCCGGTTCGGCGTCCAACTCGTCCTGGAGCAGGTTGCTGGTCTTGGCCACCCAATTGTCCAGGACCCGCCCTGAGAGTTCCACCCGTTCGGCGTCCGGCCCGTACCAGGTCAGGCGCGGGGAGGTGGCGTGTCCGGAACGCAGGGCTGCCATCAGGTTCATCGCGGGGGTGCTCATGGCTACATCTTGCCACGGGGCGCCGGGCCTGGCGCCGGGGCGTGTGAATTGCAACACACCAGGGCGACGGGAGGCGACAGCGCGGGGCCCGTGGGGTCAAGTGATTTCCCTGAAATTCAATGAAAATACATCTTAAGTGATGTGAAGCTTCCGTTTTTCGCCGGGGGCGCGCGGAAGGGGCGAAAAAATCGCGGGCGTGGCGTGGCGGTAGTTAGTGCGGAAAGTTGATTACTATCCCGGCGTGGCTTGACTGCACGGTAGTTACACGCGTGTAATTAGATATCGAACGCCGCTGCGGGAGTATCGGGTACATAACCGAGTACCGAATGAGCACGGCAGCAGCTGCACACATCAGGAGGGACGCCATGGGGCAAGCGTTGCGTATCCAGGAAGATGCAGTCGTCGCGGAATATGCGTCGGTGAAGTACCGGTCGCGCGAAGTTCCGGGGGATTGGTATGTTGACCCGGCAGATCCGCAGGCGGCGGACCGCTATATAGAAACCACCCGGGAGTCGCTGGAAGACGAGGCCACAGCCTTTCTTGCTGCGCACGAGGCTCTTGTGGGAGGCGAGCCAGTTGATCCGGAGGACGATCTCGACGATCCTCCCATGGAGCTGCGCCGTCCGCTCGACAACCCGGCCCAGCCGGTGTGGATCGGGCTTCCGGGCCAGGGGGACTTCGACGACGAAGGCGAACTTGGCTGGCAGACTGACGCTTTGTGCGCCCAGACGGATCCGGAGGCGTTCTTCCCCGAGAAGGGCGGCTCCACACGCGATGCCAAAAAGGTTTGCGGTGCGTGCAATGTCCGTTCGCAGTGCCTTGAATACGCACTCGCCAACGATGAACGTTTTGGTATCTGGGGCGGGCTCTCCGAGCGTGAACGCCGCAGGCTGAGGAAGCGAGCGGTCTGATTCTCAAGGCAGTACACGTTACCGCCGTCGTCGTCTCGCATGACGGCGGTAACTATCTCCCCAGAACCCTGGCGGCTCTGCTGGACCAGACGCGTCCGGCAGATGCCGCCATTGGCATTGATACGGGCTCCCGCGACAAGTCCGCCGCATTGCTGCAGCGGGCTCTCGGCAAGGCCAATGTCACCAGCACTGGCGAACACAAAGTAGGTTTCGGTGCGGCCGTCATGGCCGGCCTGGCCCGTTCCGCTCCTTCGCAGGAGCAGGGCACGGTGGAATGGATCTGGTTGTTGCATGACGACGCCGCTCCCGCCCCGGACGCACTCGCCGAGCTGCTTCAGGCAGTCGAACGCGCTCCTTCGGTCACCGTGGCCGGTTGCAAGCAGTTGGCCTGGAATGCGGAACGCAGGCTCATCGACGCCGGCCTGTCCACGAGCCGCTGGGCCGAACGGCTGACCCTCATTGAAGCCGACGAACTCGACCAGGGCCAGTACGACGGGCGTACGGACACTTTCGCGGTGAATTCCGCAGGCATGCTGATCCGCCGCGATGCCTGGGAGCAGCTGGGCGGCTTCGACCCCGCGCTCCCGGGCGTCGGAGACGACGTTGACTTCTGCTGGCGCAACTGGCTTGCGGGCAACAGGGTAGTGGTGGTTCCGGCAGCGCGCATGTTCCATGTTGAGCACCGTCCCCACAGCCTCGCGACACCCGCGGCCGAACGCAAGAGCCAAGTTCATTTGCGGCTCACCCACGCTTCGCCGTGGAAGGTTCCGCTGCACGCGCTCGGCGCGTTGCTCGGGAGCATGGTCAGGCTCGTCTTGAGCATCCTCGTCAAAGAGCCCGCTCACGGAATTTCCCAGCTTGGCGCGACCGTTGCCGCGCTCGGCCGTCCCGGGGCGATTTGGCGTTCCAGGCGGAACGCGGCCCGGACGCGACGAGTGCCACGGTCAATGGTCAAGGGACTCCAGACCCCGAGGCGCGAGGTCTGGGCCCACCGCCGCTCCCTCGTCGAGGCGATTGGCGCAGACGAATTCCAGGAGACGGATTCCCTCGCTCCGGAACCGAGCGGGGACGCCGGCGACGATTTCGCTGCCCTAGCTACGAATGAGCGGGGTTGGATCGGCACGGGCGCTGTGGCCGCCGGATTTGTTGCGCTGGCCGCCTCCATCGTGGGGCTGTTGGGGCTCCTGGGAGCAGGCGCGGTGACGGGCGGAGGCCTCTTGCCGTTGTCCGCCGCTGGCGACATCTGGCGGTCCGCGTCCACGTGGTGGATCGGCTTGGGTGCAGGCTTGCCCGGACACGGGGATCCCTTCGCCTACATCCTGTGGCTTGTGTCCTTGTTCGGAGGAGGCGACTCCAGCACGGCCATCGTGTGGCTGATGTTGCTGGCGATGCCGCTGTCAGGCCTGGGCGCCTGGTTTGCCGCGGGCGCGATGACCACGCTGCGCCGCTACCGTTTCATCGCGGCGCTGATCTGGGCCGGAGCGCCGGCCCTCCAAATCGCATTGAACCAGGGAAGGGCCGGCGCCCTCGTAGCCCACGTCGCGATGCCCCTGCTGGTGCTGGCCCTCTTCCGGGCCACCGGATCGGCCCTGGGGCCGGGCACCGCGTTGGAGCAGCAACAGAATCACCTTCGGCTCCAGGCGTCCGGCTACGCCGCAGCGAAGCCGTTGACGGGCAAGCCTGGTGTCAACGGCACTCCGTCGTGGACGGCTGCCGCCGCGGCCGGCCTGGCGCTGGCCGTGGTGACGGCCTCTGCGCCCTCCCTGCTGCCTCCGTTTGCAGTCCTCATTGTTTTTTGCGGCATCGCCTTGGGGCGGCGCGGGCGGACCATTTGGTGGTCGCTCCTTCCGAGCGCCGCGCTCTTTGCACCGTACGTCCTCTCGGTCCTTGAACGGCCCCGCACCATGCTGGCCGATCCAGGCCTCCCGCTCGGGTTCGAAGCCGCCCCGTTATGGCAGCAATTGCTTGGCCAGCCCTTGAAATTCGACGTCAACGGCGGTTTGGCCGGCTTGGCGCTATTCGGCCCGTCGGGTATTCCGTGGGCGATGGCGTTTGCCCTGCTGCTCGGTGCCCCGGTCCTGCTCCTGTCAGTTGCCGCACTCTTTGTGCCCGGACGGCGGACGCGCGTCACGCGTTTCCTCTGGGCCGGGGCCCTTTTGCTCCTCGCCTGGGCATGGCTCGCCGGACACGTGGCGACTGGTGTCGACGGCAACCTGCTTGTGGCACCTTTCACGGGGCCGGCGGTTTCCGCCGCCGGGTTCGCGTTCCTGGGAGCGGCGCTGATCGGCGCAGATAACCTCCTCCAGCTGAAAACCAAGGCAGAGCACGGCCGCCCCGTCCGGCGCGCGGCAGTGCGAATCGTCTCCGCTGTAGCAACGCTTCTCCTCATTGCCGGCCCGCTGGCCAGCATGGGCCTGTGGGCAACCCAGAACGTGCTGGCCGGCGCAGACACCGCGGCTTCGGCCAGCGGGGCGCTTGGCACGCCGCGCCTGGTCCAGCCGTCAGGGCAGGGCACCTTGCCGGCCACCGCCGTCGACCACGGCCAAGGGCCGGAACAGACCCGTACGCTGGTCATCACCGCCGGTGAGAACGGTGGCTACACGTCATCCCTCATGCGCGGAGCCGGCACCACATTGGACTCGCTCTCGACTATTGCTGCGGGACGTTCCATCGTGGGATCACCCGGACAGGAACGCCTCGCGGCCGACGACGACGCCACCGCGTCGATCCGGAACGCCGTTGCCACGATTGTCGCGGGAACAGGTGTAGACCCCCGGCCCGGCCTTGAGCAGCTCGGTGCCGGATTCGTGGTCCTGAAGTCAGCCGACACCGCTGCCCAGCTGACGGCCAACCGGATCGATTCCGTTCCCGGCCTGGTGGCCGTGGGCAAAACCGATTCGGGGTGGCTGTGGCGGGTCACGCCGCTCAACCAAGCCGCCGCAGCCGACGCCGAGACGGCGCACCGCGTCAGGGTGGTGGATGCCAAGGGTGCCGTTGTTGTCCTCTTGCCCTCCTTCGGAACCTCGGCCGCCGGCAACATCCCGGCAGGCGGGGACGGACGCCTGCTAGTGCTCGCTGAGCGGGCAGACGCCGGTTGGAGCGCCTGGTTGGATGGCCGCCAACTGAGCCCGACGACGTCCGGATGGGCCCAAGCATTTACCTTGCCGTCTACAGGCGGCCAGATCGAAATCCGCTACACCACCGTTTGGGAGCCCTGGCTCGGCATTCTTCAGGCCGTAGTGATTGGGTTGACCGTCCTGCTGGCCATCCCCATGCCTGTCCGCAGGCCGAAGGCCGGCCTCCTGAAGGAACAAAACTCCCTCCGTAAGGAGTACAGCAGTGTCTGACAACCAAGGCCCGGCACCCGAGCCCAGACAAGGGTCGGGGAAGCGCGGCCAGCGCAAGGCCGGGAACAAGAACAAGGCCGTCGTCTTGGGGGCGCTCTCGGCGACGTTGCTCCTTGCTGCAGGGGCCGGGATGGTATCGGCGGCATCCGTCCTGCCGGCTCCGTCGGGAAGCAAAACACTGGACATGTCCCTCGCGGATGTCCCGGCGGGCGGGACAACCGCAGTGTGTCCGGCACCTCCCCGGCTCCCCGAGGGAACCGCCACGGGCACCGACAGCCAGTTCAGCCCTGTTTCACGTTCGGGGAAGAGCTTCCTGGATGCGGTGGTGCTCAGCGACGCCGCCGGATCCGTTCCCGGGAGCAACCTCGCCTCGCTCGGAGGCTCCGCGATCGCGGAGATTGCCAAGCCCCCCGCCGCCGCCCAACCCCCGGCGTCAGGGCCTCCCGTGCTGAACGCCGGCGTCGTGGCCCAGAGGCCCACGGGCGACGTCGCCGTGGTGGGCGCCGATCCCATCAGCGGCCAGAAGGCCGCGGTAGCGGGTTTGATGAGCTACACCGCGGGCGACGGCGACCTCCGCGGAATGGCTGCGGCACCCTGCCAGCAGCCGGGCAACGATGCGTGGCTCCTGGGTGCAAACACCGCCCTGGGGCGAACGGCGGTTTTGAACATCAGCAATGCCTCGGGCACACCGGCTACCGTCAATCTCGAGCTGTTCGGTGCCCGTGGACAGATCCAAGCCCCGGACAGCCGTGGCTTGCTGGTTTCGCCGGGCGCTACCCGGTCCATCAACTTGGCCGGACTGGCCCCGAACGAGGGCCAGCTCTCGGTGCATCTGCGCAGCAGCGGCGGACCGGTCGCCGCAACCATCCAGCAGAGCGTTCTCCGGGGCCTCACCGCCGGTGGCGTCGAGCTCATTACGCCCGGTGCCGGAGCAGCCGACTCCCAGGTCATGACCGGGGTGGACGTCCAGGATCCGGCCGCCGTGAAGTCACTCGCGGACAAACCCGGCTTCGCCGACGTCGTACCGGCCCTGCAGATCACCGTCCCCGGTCCAGTGGACGCCGTGGTGGACGTGCGCTTGTTCGGACCGAACGGCCAGCGCGCTTTGCCGGGCGGGGGAGCGGTGACCGCCAAAGCGGGTTCGGTTACCGAAGTGCCGCTCACGGGCGTTCCGGCCGGCATGTATACCGTGAGCGCTACCTCGGATGTTTCCTTCGCGGCGTCCTCCCGCGTAACGCGGGGGCTCAAGGCCGAGGATCCCGTTGATTTCGCCTTGTCTCCGGCTGCGGTCCGTCTGGGCAGCCAGCATGTGATGGCGGTGCCCCAAGGCGGAACCCGCTTCTTAAGCTTCGGCGTGCCGACGGGCCGGGCCACGGTCAGCTACACGCCGGTCACCTCGGACGGCAAGGTACACAAGGCGCAAACGGTCGATATCGCCGGTGGAACCACCGCGGTCATCGGCGTTCCGGACAAGTCCGACGGCGCCGCGGTCTCGGGCTACATCGTCTCGGCGGCAGGTGACGCGGCCTACGGCGCGCTGGTGCTTGGCCAGGGCGAGCAAGCCGGCGTTTCGGTCCTGGCCATCCAGGATGGCGCTGCGGGCCACGAAAAAGTGCAGGTCACGCTGGGTTACTGATACCGACGGCGGTACACGGGGTCAAGGGTCTCCGGTGGCACTCCGAGCATCTCGGCGGTGTACTCGACGACCACGTCGTGCACCAGGTCCTGGAGGTCCTCGCGTCCGCCGGTGGTGTGCTCGACGACGCGCCGATAGATGGTGATGACGGGCCCTGCGCCGTGGGCTGCCGGGGTGTATGAACCCAGCGGTGCCGCGGTTCCCTCGGCCACCAGTTGCTCAAGGTTCGGCGGGATCTCGTCGACGGCGAACGCGACGCCGTCGAGCCGTTTGCCCCACATGTCCTGCAGCCGTTCGGCGGAATCGAGCACGAGGTCGTCGAACCTTTCGCCCCGCGTCCGGTAGCCGGGAAGGTTGGGAAGGATGATTTCCCCGCGCAGCCCCCGCCCATGGCGGTTCCTTCGGCGCTCCCTGAAGCCGCGTGCGGACGTGCCCGCCGTCGTCGTTTCCTGGCTGTCCCCGGTGTCGGACAGATGGACTGTGAAGCCCGGAACGTGGTGCTGTGACTGCATATATCGACTTTAGACCCGTGATTCCGCCAACGCGACATAATGCGCGCAAAGCGGCAATGCACCGCGCCGCGGGGAAGTGCGGCTAATCTGGGATGTTGTGGGTGCAATTCGTCAGTGTTCCAGATCAGCCTGCCGCCAATCCGCGGTGGCTACTTTGACGTACGTCTACGCCGAGTCCACGGCGGTGCTGGGTCCGTTGGCGACGTATGCCGAGCCGCATTCCTACGATCTGTGCGCGCAGCATGCCGAATCGCTGACTGTGCCGAGGGGTTGGGAAGTCATGCGGCTCGCGATGCCGTCCTCGCCGCCCCAGCCCGGGCCGGACGATCTCCTTGCCCTGGCGAACGCCGTGCGCGAAGCCGCATCTGCGCCGGCCGCGCCGGAACAGCGCACCGTACGGGCGCCGTTTGACGGACCGGTCCCTGCAGAGGGAACCAGGCGCCACCTGCGCATCCTGCGCGATCCTTCCTGAACGCCCGGGGCACCACGAACCGCACGTCGTGTGGCCCTATGTGTCGCTGCTCCCCGTGTGACAAGCTTTGTGACACGGTGCGCCGCGCCCCCGGGTTGTACTCTGGAAGCTGCCATATCTGTCCAAAGCGGCGTCCGCGAGATGCCATCCAGGGAGCTCCAACCATGCCAAAGGTCAGTCCTGATTTGTTGTCCATCCTGCGGTGCCCTGTCACCGGGTCCCCGCTGGAGCAGGACGGCGAGGAACTTGTCTCGACGACGGCGGACGCCTCGGGTGAGAAGCTCCGCTATGCCATCCAGGACGGAATCCCCTTGCTGCTGCCCCCGGAGCTGCTTGCCGCCGCCAACGCCGCGGCCTCAGACCAGCACGACGGCCCCCGCGACGCCTGAGCCCCCTGACTTGACCATTCGGTACTTCCAAAGGACTTCCATGACTTTCGACTACAAGGTTGCAGACATCTCCCTGGCTGAAGCCGGGCGCCACCAGATCCGCCTGGCCGAGCACGAAATGCCGGGCCTCATGTCGTTGCGCGCCGAATTCGGTCCGAGCCAGCCGCTCAAGGGCGCACGCATTGCGGGATCCCTGCACATGACCGTGCAGACCGCGGTGCTCATCGAGACACTGACGGCCCTCGGCGCCGAGGTCCGATGGGCCTCGTGCAACATCTTCTCCACGCAGGACGAGGCCGCTGCCGCCGTCGTGGTCGGCAAGGGAACCGTCGAGGATCCCCAGGGTGTTCCCGTGTTCGCCTGGAAGGGGGAGACCCTCGAGGAATACTGGTGGACGGCGGAGCAGATCCTGAGCTGGCCGGGCGCGGACGCCAATCCGGAGCTGGGCCCCAACATGATCCTCGACGACGGCGGCGACGCCACGTTGCTGGTCCACCAGGGCGTCGAGTTCGAAGCTGCGGGTGCGGTGCCGACGGCCACGGAAAGCGATCCCGAAGAGTACGCGCTCGTCCTTGATGTGCTGCGGAAGAGCCTTGCCGCCGACCCGAAGAAGTGGACCCGCATCGCGGCCGGCATCCGCGGCGTGAGCGAGGAAACCACCACGGGCGTGCACCGCCTCTACCAGCTCGCCGAACAGGGCAAGCTCCTCTTCCCGGCCATCAACGTCAACGACTCGGTCACCAAGAGCAAATTCGACAATAAGTACGGCATCCGCCACTCCCTGCCGGACGGCCTCAACCGCGCCACGGATGTCCTCATGGGCGGCAAGGTCGCCGTCGTCTGCGGCTATGGCGACGTCGGCAAGGGCGCCGCCGAGGCGCTCCGCGGCCAGGGTTCGCGCGTGATCGTGACGGAGATCGACCCCATCTGCGCGCTCCAGGCCGCCATGGACGGCTACCAGGTGGCCAAGCTGGATTCGGTGTTGGAGCACGGCGACATCTTCATCACGACTACCGGCAACAAGGACGTCATCATGGCCTCCGACATGCTCCGCATGAAGAACAAGGCGATCGTGGGCAACATCGGCCACTTCGACAACGAGATCGACATGGCCGGACTGGCAAAGGTCCCCGGCGTCCGGAAGGTGGAAATCAAGCCGCAGGTGCACGAGTGGGTGTTCGCCGCAGCCGACGGCCGCGAAGAGCGATCCATCATCGTGCTTTCCGAAGGCCGCCTCTTGAACCTGGGCAACGCCACCGGCCACCCCTCGTTCGTCATGAGCAACTCCTTCGCAAACCAGACGATCGCCCAGATCGAGCTGTGGACCAAAAAGGACCAGACTGGCTCTGGCCCAGGGGCCACGCGCGAATACTCGAACCAGGTCTACGTGCTGCCCAAGATCCTCGACGAGAAGGTCGCCCGCCTGCACCTGGAGGCGTTGGGCGTGGAGTTGACCGAGCTCAGCAAGGAACAGGCGGAATACCTGGACCTGGACGTTGCAGGGCCGTACAAGCCGGAACACTACCGGTACTGAGAACACCGGCTGGGAGCACGCCGACAGGCGGGCTCCCAGCCAATATCAAGCCGCGCCCTTTAGGATGCGGATGTGGGGCGTGGGTTTTTTGGGGGGCGTGAGTTTTGGAGAAAACAGGAATGGGTCTTAATCCCGACGGCGAGCAAGCGGACACTTTCGAGCATGTGGACGCTGCGCGGCTCTTCGACACTGAGCAGGACAGCGGCAGTGCCCGGCACTTGGGCACCGCGCCGACGAAGCGAAGCAGGTTCCGCAAGGTCGCCTGGATCGTGGTTGTTTGCCTCATAGCCGCGCTCAGTGGCACGTTTGCCGCAGTGGCCCCGCATGCGGCCAGTGCGGCCATCGAGTCCGAGGGCTCATCAGGTGAACGCAGCGAGGCGGCCGCAGTGTTGCCCGTCGTGAAGCCTGCCACGGTGGTCGCCTCGCCTGCGAGCGGCGCCAAGCAAGTGAACCCGGCTGCGCCCGTCACGATCAGCGTCAAGGACGGAACCCTGGATAGGGTCTCCCTGACGAGTGCCCAGGGACAGACCGTGGACGGTGCGTTGACCCCGGACGGACTGAGCTGGACCGCATCCACGCCCCTCGAATTCAACTCTTCCTACACGTTCAACTACACCGTGGCGGATGCTGCCGGCCGCGCAACGTCGAAGACCGGGTCCTTCACGACGGTTTCCACGCAGAACGAGGCCGACGCCGCCATGTACCCCCTGGACGGGGCGAAGGTAGGCGTGGCGCAGCCGCTCCAGCTCACGTTCAGTGAACCCGTGGTCAACAAAGCCGCCGTCGAGAAGGCCATCAAGGTCACCTCCACGTCGGGGCAGGTCGGGGCCTTCCATTGGTTCAGCGACACGATGGTGCGCTACCGTCCGGAGAATTTCTGGGCAGCGAACAGCACCGTCACGGTGGACCTCAAGCTGTTCGGGGTGGACTTCGGCAACGGCCAGATCGGCAACTTCAACAAGACGAACACCTTCAAGATCGGCGATAAGAAGGTGGCCATTGCCGACGCGGTTGCCCACACGTTCACAGTCAGTGTCAACGACCAGCAAGTGGGCCAGTGGCCGGACACCATGGGCGACACCAGGTTCCCTTCCGCGCGCGGCTACTTGGTGCTTATGGAAAAGTACCGTGTGGAGCACATGGACGCCTCCACCATCGGCCTCAAGCCGGGGGATCCGGCCTACTACGGACAGCTTGACGTCAACTACGCCACGCGCCTGACACCCAGCGGCGAGTTCATCCACCAGGCGACCGACTCGGCCTTGCCGTACATCGGCGTCACGAACCTCTCCCACGGCTGCATCGGACTCGGACCTGACGGTGCGAAATGGGTGTTCGACAACATGACAACGGGAGACGTCGTCCAGGTGGTCAATACGCAGGGCGATTACGCCAATTTCGACGACGGCTTTGGCGACTGGAACATCCCCTGGGCCCAATACGCCAA
>FTCF01000150.1_pt1 | contig 23471 bp, 13 predicted proteins | sample 1639631 | NCBI WGS metagenome assembly FTCF01 (sample SAMEA3914864, study PRJEB12502) | metagenome | biome: forest; material: soil | place: USA | collected 2012-03-12 | depth 0.3 m
CGCCACCACCCCCGCCGCCACCGCGGCCCGGTAATCGGTCCGCCCGCCATAATCGGGCAGGCCCGCCCGGTGGGTCAGGATATCGGCGATCGTCACCGGGGCCGGCCGGCCGGCCAGTTCGGGAAGCCAGCGCTCCGCCGGGGCATCGATGTCGAGCAGGTCGCGCGCGGCCAACCGCAGGACGGCGGCGGCCATCATCGATTTCGTCAGGCTGTAGACGAGCCCGCGGCGGTCGGCCGGCGGCTTCAGCCTGGCGAAGCCGGAACGCGCCAGGGCCGTAGTCCAATTCCGCGTGCCGACCTGGATCGACAGCACCGCCACCCGGGCGGCGCCGGCGTCGTCGTCCAGCAGGCTCTTCAAACCGTCGACCAGCCCCGCCATACAGGCCGGATTATCCAGTGCGGCCATACCGCGTCCCTTTTCCATCATCGATCGGCGTCCGTGCTTCGACGATAAGAAAAGGGCGAACGCCGTTCTTGAGAATCGGGTCCATCCCTATTGGGGGTGGACTGGGGGGCGGCGTTAATAATTCCTGCGAGAAATCGGGAACTTCTTCCCCTCCCGGCCGGGAGGGGAAAAAGCCAGGCTTTCACCGGCGAGGATGGGACCGGCGAGGATGGGACGTCAGTCGCGCTTGACCGTGTCGCTGTTGAGAGCCGCCTGAGCGGCGGCCAGGCGGGCGATCGGCACGCGGTAGGGCGAGCAGGATACGTAATCCAGCCCGATCGTCTCGCAGAAGGTGATCGACGCCGGGTCGCCGCCATGCTCGCCGCAGATGCCGAGCTTGATGTTCGGACGCACGGCACGGCCGCGCTGGGCGGCGATGGCGATCAGCTCGCCGACGCCGGTGGTGTCGAGCGTCTGGAACGGGTCATGTTCCAGGATGCCCTGGCGCTGGTATTCCGGCAGGAAGCTGCCGGCATCGTCGCGCGACAGGCCGAAGGTGGTCTGGGTCAGGTCGTTGGTGCCGAAGGAGAAGAACTCCGCCGTCTCGGCGATGTCGCCCGCCCGCAGGGCGGCGCGCGGCAGCTCGATCATGGTGCCGACCAGATACTCGATCTCCTGCCCGGTCGCGGCCTTGACCTCGGCGGCGGCGCCGTCGATGACCGCCTTCAGGATGTCGAACTCCTTCCTGGTGACGATCAGCGGGATCATCACCTCCGGCGTCACCGTGGCGCCGGTGGTCCTGGAGACCTCGGCGGCGGCGGCGAAGATGGCGCGGGCCTGCATCTCGTAGATTTCCGGATAGGAAATCCCCAGGCGGCAGCCGCGATGGCCCAGCATCGGGTTGGCTTCGTGAAGCTGGATCGTGCGGTGGCGCACCCGCAGCGGATCGGTGCCGGTCGCCTTGGCGACCTCCGCCATGTCCTCTTCGGTGTTGGGCAGGAACTCGTGCAGCGGCGGGTCGAGCAGGCGGATCGTCACCGGCAGCCCGGCCATGATCGTGAAGAGATCGACGAAATCCTGCTTCTGGAACGGTTCCAGCTTGGCCAGCGCGGTGCGGCGGCCCTCCTCGCTCTCGGCCAGGATCATCTCGCGGACGGCGAGGATGCGGGCCGGGTCGAAGAACATGTGCTCGGTGCGCGACAGGCCGATGCCCTCGGCGCCGAACTTCCGCGCGGTGCGGGCGTCCAGCGGGGTTTCGGCGTTGGTGCGGATCTTCATGCGGCGGATGGAATCGGCCCAGCCCATCAGCGTGGCGAAGTCGCCCGACAGTTCCGGCTGGATCGTCGGCACCTCGCCCAGCATCACCTCGCCGGTCGAGCCGTCGATGGTGACGATGTCGCCTTCCTTGATGGTGACGCCGCGCACCGCCATCAGCTTGCTCTTGTAGTCGATGCGCAGGTCGCCCGCGCCCGACACGCAGGCGCGGCCCATGCCGCGCGCCACCACCGCCGCGTGGCTGGTCATGCCGCCGCGGCTGGTCAGGATGCCGCGGGCGGCGTGCATGCCGTGGATGTCCTCGGGCGAGGTCTCGATCCGGCACAGGATGACGGCGTCGCCGACGGCGGCCATCTGCTCCGCCTCGTCGGCGGTGAAGACGACCTTGCCCGAGGCGGCGCCGGGCGAGGCCGGCAGGCCCTTGGCGATCACCTTGCGGTCGGCCTTGGGGTCGAGCGTCGGGTGCAGCAGTTGGTCGAGCGAGGCCGGGTCGATGCGCTTCACCGCCTCGTTGCGGTCGATGACGCCCTCGTTCGCCAGATCGACGGCGATCTTCAGGGCGGCCGGGGCGGTGCGCTTGCCGTTGCGGGTCTGCAGCATGAACAGCTTGTTCTGCTGCACGGTGAACTCGATGTCCTGCATGTCGCGGTAGTGCAGCTCCAGCCTGAGGCGGACCTCGTTGAGCTGGGCGAACACCTCCGGCATCACCTCCTCCATGGCGGGGAGGTCGGACTTGTTGGCGATCTTGCCGGCGACGGTCAGGTGCTGCGGCGTGCGGATGCCGGCCACCACGTCCTCGCCCTGGGCGTTGACGAGATATTCGCCGTAGAAGGCGTTCTCGCCGGTCGACGGGTTGCGGGTGAAGGCCACGCCGGTGGCGCAGTCGTTGCCCATGTTGCCGAACACCATGCACTGCACGTTGACCGCCGTGCCCCAGCTCGCCGGGATATCGTGCAGGCGGCGGTAGGTGATGGCGCGCGCGTTCATCCAGGAGCCGAAGACGGCGCCGATGGCGCCCCAGAGCTGTTCCTGGACGTCCTGCGGGAAGGGGGTGCCCAGCTCGCGCTCGACCGCCTTCTTGTAATCCTCGATCACGGCCTGCCAGTCGGCGGCGGAAAGATCGGTGTCGAGGCTGTAGGACTTGTCGCGCTTGTGGCCGTCGAGGATGTCCTCGAAATGATGATGCTCCACGTCGAGCACGACGTTGGAGTACATCTGGATGAAGCGGCGGTAGCTGTCGTAGGCGAAGCGGGCGTCACCCGACCGCAGGGCCAGGCCGCGCGCCGTCGCGTCGTTGAGGCCGAGGTTGAGGACGGTGTCCATCATGCCCGGCATCGAGGCCCGCGCGCCCGAGCGCACCGAGACCAGCAGCGGGTTGGCCGGATCGCCGAACTTGGCGTCCATCGCCGTTTCCAGCCGCGCGACGGCGGCGGCGACCTGCGTCTTCAGCTCCGGCGGATAGGCACGGCCGTTGGCATAGAAATGGGTGCAGAGATCGGTCGTGATGGTGAAGCCCGGCGGAACGGGCAGGCCCAGATTGGCCATCTCGGCCAGATTGGCACCCTTGCCGCCCAGCAGGTTCTTCATCTCGGCCCGCCCTTCGGTGGCACCAGCCCCGAAGCTGTAGACCCACTTGCTCTCGCCTTGGCTCGCCATCGCAGAAATCCTCGCTCGCCCCATGGTCTCCGGTGCCGGTCGCGCGTGGTTCAGGACGCGTTCCCGACAAGCCGCTGGTGCGGTCCTTCTATCGTTCCGGGCGAGGCGATACAAGACGGTCGCGCGGCCTAGAACCGCTGGGCGCCTCCCTCAGGAACAACGGAGCTTTGCGAATATGACGGATTGCAACCTTTGCCGTTACTCCGGCGAATCCGCATAGCCGGGGATTTGTATTGCGCGGGCCCGCGGGCGGCGGCCCGGCTCAGGCCCCGTACGCCTCGCCGCCGGCCGCCCCACCGGCCGCTTCGGCCAGCCCGAGGAACGCCGGCAGTTCGTGCGTCACGACATAGGTCGGGACCGGCTCCAGGAAATCGCGCATCCGCCCCTTTTCCAGGAAGCGCTTGCGGAAGCGGGAATGGGTGAACAGCGGCCCCAGCTTCGGCACGATGCCGCCGGCGATGTAGACGCCGCCGCGGGCCCCCAGGGTCAGGGCGAGGTTGCCGGCCACCGTGCCCAGCATGGCGCAGAACATCTCCACCGCCTCGACGCAGTGGGGATGGCCGCCGGCGACCGCCGACTCGACGATCCGGGCGGCCGTCAGCGCCTCCGGCTCGCGCCCGTCGAGGATCGACAGCGCGGCGTGGAGATTGACCAGCCCCGGCCCCGACAGCACCCGCTCGGCCGAGACATGCTCGAAGCTCTTGCGCAACTGGCCGAGCACGGCGCTCTCGCGGTCGCTGATCGGGGCCATGGTGACATGGCCGCCCTCCCCCGACAGCGCCGACCAGCGCCCGCCGGGACCGGGAATCAGCCCCGACACGCCAAGGCCGCTGCCCGGCCCCAGCACCGCCACGACGCCGCCCGGCTGGGGCGCGCCCGCCCCCACCTGCCGGCGGTCGTCCTCGCCCAGGCGCGGCACCGACAGGGCGACGGCGGTGAAGTCGTTGATGACCGCCAGCCCCTCCAGCCCCAACGCGTCGCGCACCCGGCCGACCGAGAATTCCCAGACCAGGTTGGTCATGGCGACCCGGTCGCCGGTGACCGGCCCGGCCACCGCGAAGGCGCCGCGCCGCGGGCGACCGGCAGGGCCGGTCCCCGCCAGCCCGGCCCCCGCCAGCCCAATCGCCGCCAGATAAGCCGAGGCGGCGGCCTCCAGCGACGGGTATTCGGCGCAGCGCAGGATGCGCACGTCGCGGATGACGCGCCCGTCGATCAGGCCGAAGCGCGCGTTGGTGCCGCCGATGTCGGCAACGAGAATGGGGGCTGGGGTGGGGGCGGCGGTGTCGGTCATCATGGTCCGTTGCGGGTGGCGATGGCGGCGGGCGGCAAACGGCAGTCACCGCTTACCCATAGGGCGCGCGGGTCAGCGCGTCGACATAGGTCTCGCGCCACCAGCCGATATCGTGGGACCGCAGCGTCCGCATCAGCGCGGCGTGCCTTTCCTTCCGTTCGCCCAGCGGCATGGTCAAGGCGCGCTGGAGCACGTCGCCGACGCCTTCGACGTCGAAGGGGTTGACGATCAGCGCCTCCCCCATCTCGAACGCCGCGCCGGCGAATTGCGACAGCACCAGCACACCCGGATTGTCCGAATCCTGGCACGCCACATACTCCTTGGCGACCAGATTCATGCCGTCGCGCAGCGGCGTCACCAACCCGACATTGGCCAGCCGGTAGAAGCCCGCCAGCACGCGCTGGCCGAAGCTGCGGTTCAGGTAGCGGATCGGCTGCCAGTCGAACTCGGCGAACTGGCCGTTGATGCGCCCGGCCATCTCCGACAACTCGCGCCGGATGGCGATGTATTCCGGCACATCCTCGCGACTGGGGGGGGCGATCTGCAGGAAGCTGACGCGGTTGCGGTGTTCCGGATAGGTGGACAGAAGCTGTTCGAACGCGGCGAAGCGCTGCGGCAGCCCCTTGGAATAATCCAGCCGGTCGACCCCGACGATCAGCCGGCGCCCGACCAGACTGTCGCGCAGCCGTTCGGTCTGGCGCGACCGCCCGGCGGTGCGGGCCAGGCTTTCCAGGGCGGCGGTGTCGATGCTGATGGGAAAGACCTTGGCCAGCAGGGTGCGGCCGAAGGCGCGCACCATGGCGCTGCCATAGGCGCCGCGCTGCTCCACCGTCCCATCGGTCTGCAGGCGGATGTAGTCGACGAAGCTGCGCAGGTCGGTCTGGGTGTGGAAGCCGACCAGATCGTAGGCGCACAGCTCGCGGATCAGGTCGCGGTGGTTGGGCAGCGCCGTCAGCAGCTCCGGCGGGGGAAAGGGCGTGTGCAGGAAAAAGCCCATGCGCTGCGAACAGCCCTTGCGGCGCAGTTCCTCGGCGAAGGGGATCAGGTGGTAGTCGTGGACCCACACCATGTCGTCCGGCTTCAGCAGCGGCTCCAGCCGGTCGGCGAAATAGGCGTTGACCCGCTCATAGCCCGCCCGCGTCCGCCGGTTCACCGTGATCAGCCCCAGCCGGTAGTGGAACAGCGGCCATAGGGTCTGGTTGGCGAAACCGTTGTAATATTCGTCATGGTCGCGGCGCCCGAGGTCGAGCGTCGCGTAGGTAAGCCGCCCGACCTCCGTCCGTGTCGGTTCCGCCTGGGATTCGCCCTCCACGACCTCGCCGCTCCAGCCGAACCAGACGCCGCCGGTCTTCTTCAGCGCCGCCAACACGGCGACGGCCAGCCCGCCCGCGGCCTGTTTGCCCTCATCCACGGGGGCGACCCGGTTGGACACGACGACGAGTCTGCTCACGATCTGGATTCTCCGTTCCCAAGCAGGTTTTCCGAACTCCGCCCCCCCATGGGCGGGCTCGGAAAACCTGCAAAACATAGAGTCCGCAGGTCGGCCTCGGGCATCCCCAACCCTCTCCCTATGGGCACCCCGGGGCCATGTCCCGGCACCGCGCCGCTATGCGGTGCCGGGAACAAAACGACGACCGGCAGGGTTGGTTCCGAGGATCGGCCACATGGCCGAAAGCGTCTTCCACCCCTGGCCTTTCGGGGGGATTCACGACCGAAGGCCATGGTGCAATGCAACATAATAGAGGGAGAGTCCATACTATTCGGCATAGGCCATATGTTGTTAAAGCCCTGAAATCGAAGAAATATGCTTTTAGGGCTTGAAGCCTGCCAGGGCGAGGTTCATATTGTGCAGTGCGGCAACGGTCGTGTCCCTGATGCGGGCGTTGGCGTAACGCACTTCTTGGGCGTTTCCTCCCTAGACTTGAGGCCGCGGGTTCGTCCCGCGGCCTTTTTTCTGCCGCCCGGCGATCATCGATCCAACGGGGATCGATCCGGCCGCGACCACCTCAGCGCGGCCCCAGCTCCTCGGACGGCAGCACCCCCAGCGTGTCGACCAGCTCGCCCATGTGGCGGGCCAGCACGTCGAGGAAGGGCCGACGCGTCAGCGCGACCTCGTCCATGTAAAGATCGCGGGCGATCTCGATCTGGAGGGTGTGGATGCCCTGGCGCGGGCGCCCGTAATGGCGGGTGGTGTATCCGCCGGCGTAAGGATTGTTGCGGTTCACCTTGTAGCCGAGCCCGCGCAGGAACTGGTCGGCCGCGTCGATGACGGCGGCGGCGCAGGCGTTGCCGTAACAGTCGCCCAGCACGATGTCGGGCCGGTTGCGGCCGCGGCCGTCGCCGGGCGCCGCACCCGGCGACGGCATCGAATGGCAGTCGATCAGCAACGCATGGCCGAAGGCGGTGCGGGTCTCCTCGACCAGCCGGCGCAACGCGCCGTGGTAGGGGGTGTAATAACGGTCGATGCGGTCCACCGCCTCGGCGAAGCGCAGCTTTCCCTTGTAGATATCCTCGCCGTTGGCGACGACGCGGGCGATGGTGCCGAGACCGGCAGCGACCCGAGGCGACCGCGTGTTGACGTAGGCCGGCAACGGATCGGCGAACATCTCCGGATCGAGCTCGTAGGCTTCGCGGTTGGCGTCCAGGAAGGCGCGCGGGAACAGCGCGCGGATCATGGGAACGCCGAGCGCCGGGGCGAAGGCGAAGATTTCGTCGACGAAACAGTCTTCGGATTTGCGCAGGGCCCGCGCGTCGAGACGGGCGGCGGCGAGGAAGTCCGGCGGGTAGTGGTTGCCGCTGTGCGGCGAGGCCAGGACGAGCGGCCGGGTCTGGCCGCTCGGGGCCAGTATGTCGAAGACCGGTTCCGGTCCGGCGATGGCGTCGCGCTGCGCATCCATGGTGGAAACTGATGTAATGGACGCGGCGCGCTCTGTCACGGACCCGCGTCCGCTCCCGGCGAACGGCCGAGAAAAAAGGAGGAGGCCCGGAAAAAAGCAAACATGGGGCTTGCCAGCCCGCCGGGATATCGGTATACCCCCGCCCACGCCGAACGGAGCGTCGCCAAGCGCGGTTCCGGACGGTGATTAAGGATGGGCGTGTAGCTCAGCGGGAGAGCACTACGTTGACATCGTAGGGGTCACAGGTTCAATCCCTGTCACGCCCACCATCCACCCCTTGGATATCAAGGGTTTAGGATGGCCCTACACCGAGCAAGACCATCGAAAATCGTGTCGTCACACTGGTGTCACAGTGACGGAATACGAACGATGGCGACCCTTCGCAAACGTGGCGATAAGTGGCAAGTTCAGGTCCGCCGACAGGGCTGTCCTGCCGTTAGCCGTTCCTTCATTCGCAAGGCAGACGCTGAAGCGTGGGCGCGGCAAGCTGAAGCAGAAGCCGACCGAATGGGCTTGCCGGTTGATCCAAAGATCCTACGCCAAACCACCCTTCGAGCGCTTATTGAGCGTTACCGCGATTCGGTCGTAGTGACGAAGCGTGGAAAGGATATCGAGACCATTATCCTGAACGCGATTCTTCGGCAGCCCTTTGTCGAGCTTGCCCTGTTGGCGGTCACTCCGGCAACCTTCAGCAGCTACCGGGACACACGACTCAAGACGGTCAAGGCGGCAACCATTTGCCGTGAATTGGGCATTCTTCAGCATATGTATGAGGTGGCTATCAAGGACTGGTCTTTACCCTTGGCAGCAAACCCTCTCAGGGCTGTTCGTAAGCCTGCTTTGGCAAAGGGTAGGGATCGACGGCTTGAAGGCCCCACCGAACTGGCAGCGCTGATTGACGAGTCGGCGAACTGCCGAAATAAGCTGATCGGTCCCCTATTCCTATTCGCCATCGAAACCGGCATGCGGCGTGGAGAATTGGTCAACGCGCGTTGGAATCAGGTGAACATCGACCACCGAACGCTGCATATTCCCGTCACCAAAAACGGCCACGCTCGTACCATTCCGTTGAGCACAACCGCTATCCAAATCCTTGATCATCTGCCCCGCATTGACGATGAACGAATCTTCCCGATAAGCGTCAACGCAGTAAAGCTGGCATGGAGACGTCTACGGGAGCGGGCTGGAGCGGAAGGGCTACGGTTCCATGATCTTCGGCACGAGGCCGTGTCATCGTTCTTCGAGCGTGGCCTGAATGTTCCTGAAGTGGCCCTGATCAGCGGCCATCGTGACGCTCGCATGTTGTTTCGGTACACGCATCTGAAGGCAGAAGATATAGCCGCCAAACTACGGTAGCGGAGTTGACAGCGTCTGCTGACAAGGAGGAGCGCTTCCCATGTCTCGGGAATTTGGAGGCGTTCTTACCTTACGGAAGTGATTGGAACCTTTGCTGCTTCCATATAGAGAGCAAAGGGATCTGCTCCAATTTCTCGGCAGAACTCAAAATACTCAATGACATCAAGCCGTCTTTCACGTCGTTCAATCTTTGAGACATGACCTTGATCGACACCAAGCCGCAATGCAAGTTCTGTTTGATTAATGCCGCTTTGTTTACGAGCTTGCGCCAGCAACTCAATCAACCTTTTATAACGCGGCCCGTATACGTGATGTCTCGCCATTCCTTGCCAATCCAGCCAAAGCTATGGCGGACGGTAGGCTGATCTGGCATATTAAGCCGAATTGGCTTAATTCTTTGCCTGCGGAGTTTGTATGAAGGCACATAGTGATTCAATGGAGCCACGCATTGTATTATCGACCATTATTCAAATGTTATATCGTGGAGAACCTAATGGTTTGAAATATTTTATGTAAATTCTATTGCATTAAACTGTAGTATCTAATAATAAATCAGGAGAATGAAATGAAATTTTTTATTTTCACCATATTTTTATTTTTTCCTGCTGTAAATTTATACGCTCAGAGCGATGAACAGAAAATACGTGCCATAAATAACTTTCAGCATGAAGTAACAAATTGTGCAGGATATTATTCTATTTTTCACAACTGTCTCGACCCGGAAGAACCTGAACATCTTAAGGTCATTAAAAGATTGGAACCCCTTATCGATGGCTTGGTTAGTAATATGCTAAAGTTTGGATTAGGTATTGGAATGACAGAAGATGCAATAAAATCTCGCCTCATACTTTCTCAGGATGCTATGAAGAAGATATATAGAGACTCATGCGTAAATTTATCTTCTCTCACGATAAGGTATGGAAACAGATGCCGTCAGATGACGGACGACCCAGATAGCATTTTTATGGAATATTTATCAAAGCCGTAAAACTAAAGCGAAATTTTTCACTCATGGAATATCTTTCATAATCTTGGATCCATGCGTAGAATGGCTGTCTAAAATGCGCTTACAACGTTAAAGGCTTATTACAAATTAAGCATGGCACTTATTCACCGATTGCATCACCTAGATGCCCCGTTAGACTCATACCTGCATTGTAAAAAATTCATGGACTGATTTATTTGGAGGTATGCGATTAGCTCAATGCAGACCCATCAAAAAGGCGTTAAGTGCTTAACGCGTTTTTGCTATGACCAACGCATTAATCCTAACGATTTTGTATAGGGAGTAATGTGATAATATCAAATATTTATTGATTCCAAGAAAGCCACGATTTCTGCTAATGGATAGCACGTTCTAAAATATGGCTTTCTATATGGACCAGTAATGGTGGTGGTGGTGGTGGTTATCATTTTTAACTAGATATATAGATCACATCCCTACGTATACATATCCCTATAAACGACATGGTTTTGAAAACCAGAATTTAGAATAATGCCACTACGGATATTTCTATATTGATTAATCATTTACCATCTCTCTGATGCAGTGGTTTTCAAGAATTTTCTGGCGTAAATCTTGAACATGTCTATTTACTAAATTCGCTCCATAACCTGAAGCCTTTATTCGAGGACATGTGCCATGCCGATTTCCCTCAGTTCGTTCAGCTATCTCAATACCATAGGATTCACGCATGACTTCCCATAGCAAAATAGCCTTGCTTTCAGGGACTAGAAACGAATCATGCACTGGGAGAACCGGTATTTCCCAGTTAGTTAGAGTATTTATCACTCTTGCCGCGATACATGAGTCTATATTCTGAAGCCATATACCTTTTCCGCTAAATAGATACTTCGATATTGGCTTATGTCTTTCGGAAAATTCCGCTACGATCTATGCAATGTTTATTCTTTCTTTTCTCAGTGATATTAATTCTTTGCGCATCTGTATTTCATTTTGCACGGCCTGCACCGTTGCTCTCAAATTGTCTGCATTCAAGGCAGTCAAAAGTACTGTTTTCAGAAGTCTCCGGAGCGCTGACGACGGCCTAATATCAGGCAGGGAGTATGGGTCTGGGTATCCTTCTGCTTCAAAGTCAATACCTTCAAGAGTATACAATATAGCTATATGTAGACCGGAATAATCTAATTCTATAGATGGTTCATAGTTTATAATAATTTCTTTCCTATACTCGCTTTCCAAATTCTGCCACCATCCTCCGTAGAAACGCCCTCCGTGATCCCAACGCCCATTACTGAAAATGCGTCGAACAAAGCGTTTTGTAAGGTCTATTTTTGATCCACGTTCTGCCAAGATATCCTTATAACAATTTATATCCAAGTGTATTTTTTGTATTAGCGAATTATATTTATTGAGATCCCGGCGCATCTGATTAGTTAGCTCGGTATCCGTATATTCTATGTCAAGCTTCTTTCCTTCGTGGTTCGGCTTTCGAAGTATGATACTTTCGCGATTCGGCGCCGTGCTGATCATAGTAGGTTGCACAGCATACTCGCTATGCATTAAGTGAATAAGCTTTGGCGTTGCTCGCATCCGCGACGCTCTGGAATGCCCATTTACCCGACGATCATAGAATCCCATACGAGATTCTAGATATCCGAGCGTTTCCAATCCATCAACGATTTGCACTGTCGTAAAAGAAATATGTAATGAATTATAACGATCCGCAGGTCTATAACTACCTTTCCTGCGGTGGTAGGCTGTATACATTTCTGGACTGACGGTCCAGTTAGTATAGAGGTTTAGAATTATCGTGTGGATATGCCTTTTCTTTACTGCTTCTTTTTTTGAAAAATTTCCTTCTAAATATTTAATTTCGCGGTAGATGTGATCTACAACTCTTTGGACATGTACTGAATTCGACCACAAATGGATATCGAAGTGACAAAAATTTTCGAGTCCGTTATTTAGCATAGTTATCCTCCTAATATAATTTCTTTCCAAGCCAGTAAAGAGGATCAGTGGGGAGCATACGCTCCCCACATAATTTTATTATGGATTGTAGTTCCAGCGCATATATCCTTTTTCTTCATCAAAGTACACTAATATAAGATCTCTCATATGATCAACATAATCGATATTCTCTGGGTGAGTAAATTTTAGATCTGCGATGTTTGATGCGTGGGTTGCCCATCGCAAATTCATCAGCCGGTTATTATGGCGATTGTCGTCCCAATGAGCGGCATCTGTCTCTCCGGGCAGCGGCAAACCGACAAACGACCAAAGGATCACGTGCGCAACTTTATATCTCTTTCCAGAGAGGTTGCACACGACATTGCCGCTTCCAACTGTCTTGTAGTACCGCAGTGGTACCAATTCAGCGGTAGCTTTCCGCCGAATCTATCCCTCGGTACTTGCTTCATAGACAGAGTTATCCACCAACTTCCCTGTAACAGGATCACGTAACCGAACAGTTACCCATCGAATGGGAACAGGGAGGCTACTGCGCGGAAACGTTATCCCGTCAATGCAAAGTTTACAGGTATTTGAATTCTTTTTCCCATTTTCTAATAAGGTATTTGGAATGTTATTTCCATAAATATCATAATCCATATAATATATCCAATCTATAAAATTATTCGTCATGCTCATATATTAAGTAAATTTAATATTGTCATACGAAATCTATCTAACAATTTTTTTATATCAATACTCTATATATAACCGAAACAACCTCACAGAACAACAATTATTTTTGTATCCTCCTATATGTTTTATTTATAACGTTAAACACATAATGATTTATTATTTATCATAGGTTTATTGCCTGAGTAAAGAGGATAAAGACATTTCTGTTATGCTCTAATTGCAATGTCTCCGTTTTCAGAGAGAGATGCGCTATCCGCATAACTTCCTTACAATCCGACGCAATTTTGCATGGGAGGAGCAAAAGCATGTGTTCCACCTGTGAGGTTATTTTTGTATTTGGGACATAGCTTACGTAGCGACCCACAAGCTGGTTGTCATGACATTTGGTCTTCCCTATCTCGCTTGGTTATACGGTTACCGGTAGGGTGGGCGTGGTCCCTGCCCAGGGGGGTGAAAACAGATTTGGAGCGCGATCGGAGGTATTATGAAAAAATAGATTATCTATAACCACCACCACCACCACCACCATTACTGGTCCCGATAGATGGGCCATAGCCTGTCACACTCGTGTCACAGCGCCCTGTCCAAAAAGGCTTGTTTTTGGCTCTAAGCACCGTTAAATTCGATGAGTAACGCATTGATTCTTCGATGGTTATTGCAAGGATGGGCGTGTAGCTCAGCGGGAGAGCACTACGTTGACATCGTAGGGGTCACAGGTTCAATCCCTGTCACGCCCACCATCCAGGAAGGCCAGCAACCTCAACGGGTTGACTGGCCTTCGCCATGTCTGGGCCATGCGATCTTCGGAAGTCGAGGAAGCATGGGGGAAGCTGGCGGAAGGAAACCGAAGCAACGTCAGGAAACGATCAGGGCGCTTCCTCTCCGGTAATATGGAGGACGACGCCCCCAATCGACCGCTTATTGCACCGTTCCTCCCCTCAGCCGGCACCAATTGTCGTACGTCCGCCAGAGTTCGCCTTTGATCAGGCAACTGACCGAGACGCCGGACGGAGGGACGCCGCAACTCGGATCCTTCACAGCGTCGCAACTGGCTTGTACGCTCGATGCCGACGGTTGCTGAACGGTGCCAACCGGCATGATCGTCTTCAGCACGTCCCGTGCTCGCGCCTCGTGCCTCACGTCATCCACGAACGACTGCACCACCAGCAGTGCACCGCCACCCAGGAACACGCCGAGCGCAATTTTGCCAACCTCTTTCATGCTACTCCCCCCGGTGCCGCAGGTGGGGGAGGATTGCTTAAAAATAAGAAAGTGTCGATATATGATCGCGTAGAAGATGTTTCTTACCTCTCTTTCTTTCATATTCCGCTATGCACGGATGCGGCCTGTCGAACAGGCCGCACCTTCACCGACCAACAACGGAATGCCTCCTGGGGGGCTTTGCCCCTCGCCCTCCCCGGATATTTAAACAAGGTGATTTGGTTTCTTTTGTAATTTCTGATAAGAATATTACGCGGTACAAGCGGGGACGCCGATGACCGTCAAAGTGATGATCGGCGAGGCTGCGGCTTCGCCGATTGCTGGAGAAGGCGAGCACGGCAACCGTCCGCGATCCCGTCCTGATCCGGTTCCGTGCCGGCCGGCCTACCCCTGCCGCACGCTCACCGCGAAGCTGTGGCTTTCCTCCTTCAGCGCGGCGGCGCGGCCGCGCAGTTCCGTCACCGCTTCGGCCAGCACGGTCGCGGCCTGCCCGGTCTGGGCGACCAGCCCGCGCACCTCGGCCGCCTGCTCCGCCAGGGAGCGGGTGGCTTCGGCGGACTGGCCCAGGTTGCCGGTGATGCTGCGGGTGGATTGGCCCTGCTGCACCACCGTGGCGGCGATGCCGGCGGCGACGCTGTTCATCCGCTCCACCGTCTGGCCGATGCTTTCGATCACGGCGACGGCGCGCGCGGTGCCGTCCTGGATGGCGGCGATCTGCCGGCCGACCTCTTCCGTCGCGCGGGTGGTCTGGGTCGCCAGGTTCTTCACCTCCTGCGCCACCACGGCGAAGCCCTTGCCGGCTTCGCCGGCGCGCGCCGCCTCGATGGTGGCGTTCAGCGCCAGGAGGTTGGTCTGCGAGGCGATCGAGGAGATCAGCTTGACGATCTCCCCGACCTCGCGCGATGCCTCCGACAGGCTGGCGACCGTCGTGTTGGCCTCGCCGGCCCGGGCCACCGCTTCCCGCACGATGTCCGCCGACTGCGAGACCTGGTCGCTGATCGCGGCGATGGCGCGGTTGAGCATGTCGGCCTCGCTCACCACGGCGGACATGCTGGACGCCGTCTCCTCCGAGATGCGCGCCACCGCGTTCACCGGCCCGTTGCTGCGTTCCGCGGCCACCGTCAGCGCCGCGGAATTGATGCGCAGGCCCTCCGCCGTCTCGCCCACCGCGCCGACGATGCCGGCCATCGCGCGCTCGAAACGGTCGGCCAGTTCGCCCATGGTGCGCTGGCGCTCGGCCCGGGCGCGCGCCTCCTGTTCCGCCTGCTCGCGGTGCAGGCGCTCGACCATCACCGCCTTGCCCTTGAACACCTCCACCGCCTTGGCCATGTCGCCGATCTCGTCGCGCGCGTCGAGCCCCGGCACCGCCACCGACAGGTCGTCGGCAGCCAGCCGGGTCATCGCCCCCGTCATCCGCCCGACGGGCAGCGAGACATAGCGGCGGACCAGCAACACCTGCAGGAGCAGGACGATCAGCAGCACCAGCGCCGTGGCCCCCGCCGCGGTTTCCAGCGCCGCGCGCTGTCCCGCCTCCAACTCGCCCAGCGACCACAGCGCGGCGACATAGCCCACCGTCGTGCTGCCGCCCAGCACGGCGGGAACCGCGGCGAAGATGGCGCCGCCGTCCGCCCGGACCACCGGCCTGCCGGCCAGCAGCTCGGCCCGGGCGTCCGCCAGGTAGGGCGCCATGTCGAGCGCCGGCAAGTCGGCGTTGCGGTAGGCGCTGACCGGCTGATACTCGGCATCGAGCGTCGCCGTCCCCACCAGGGTGCTGTTGAACGCCTTGGTGAAGGAGGCAAGCTTGCGGTCGACCGCGGGCGCCTGCTTCAGATGGACGGCCGCCGCCGCCTCCGACGCGATCAGTTGCGTGTAGAGCCGGGCGTTGGCGACCTCGCGCGCGAACTGGCTGCGGTACTGCACCAGGCTGACGGCGGCGGTCAGGGCGACCGACCCCAACGTGACGGCGATGGCGATGCCGATCGCCAGCCGGCGCCCGATGCTCCAGCGGATGGCCATGGTCGTTCCCTTTCCAGTTCGCAGATCGCGCGTGAGGACGCCGCGACGGCGTCCGGCTGCCCGGCAGGCTATTCGGCCGATTGTTTGACGGACTATTCGACGGTGACGCTGATCGGCTTGGACATCACGGGCGGCGTGTGCGGCACGTGGTTGTGGTCGCCCAGCACCAGTTGCAACGTATGCTGGCCGGGCGGCAGCGTCACCGCGGCTTCGGTCTGGCCGCCGCCGAAATGCATGTAGCCGGCATCGTTCGGCACCGGCTTGTCGGTCGCCGCAAGCGGTTTGTCGACCAGCAGATGGTGGTGGCCGGTGTTCGTCCATTCGACCAGGGCGGGCGCCACGCCCATGCCCTTCAGGCCCATGACGACGCGGAGCGGGCTTTTCACCTTGGCGCCGTCGGCAGGCTCGACGAAATAGACCTCGGCCCCGGCCGGGGCGGTGCTTTGGGCCATTGCGGTGCCGGCGGCCGGCAGAAACAGCGCCGCCATGACGGCAACGCAACGAAGATGTCTCATGTATTTCTCCGTATTACCGAGATGAAACAAGCATCTGGATTTGCATTAATCCAGTAACATGCGGATATTTTATCGCGGCAATGAAAACATAAACCGGACGACAACACAAGCATGCCAAGCAGTAGGCGCCGATTAGGCGTCTCTTATATTTTGAAAAAGCAGTATGATCCGCGAAAACATGCGGTGTCTTCTATACATGGATCCGATTGCGCAGCGATCCCTTCCAGCCGGACGGAACCGGCCAGGGCCATCCGGTGCGCGGGCGCCCGGCTTCCGGCCATAGGTGCGGGAAAGGACGTTCGCGCGGCGGTACGGCCGGCCACCGTTCCCGCTTCCCTAAACTGGCGCAAAGGAATGGGCCGCCAAGGGGGAAGGGAACGCTAAAACGACAAATTCCGCAGGGGCCGCGGGGCGGCGGCGCTCAATTCCCCCGCCCGTAATCCGACCGGCCCTTCGGTTCCACGAAGTAGAACATGCTGTTGTCGAAGGACACGTCGGTGCGCGGGTTCAGCAACGCCACCTCCGTCGTCAGCCCCTGGGCGTCCAGCACCCGCCATTTGCGCAGTTGGAACGGATGGTCCTCGAACACCAGGGTCAGGGTGCCCTTGCCGGCGTCCTTGGTCTCGGTCAGGCTGACCTCGATCGCGCCGGGGGTCTGGAAGACGTTGGTGATGGTGACGTCGCCCGACAGCCGGATCGATTTGCGCAGGATGAAGTCGGCCAGGGTGCTGCCGATCGGCGCGCTCGACTGCTGCCGCATCTCGCCGTCCCAATAGAAGATGAAGGATCCGTCGGCGACGACGAAATCCTTGATCGGCCGGTCATACTCCAGCCGCATCCGGCCCGGCCGCGACAGGAAGAAGGTTCCCGTCGCCTGCCGCCCGTCGGGGGCGACCTGCACGAATTTGGATTGCAGGGTGTGGATGCCGTTCAGGTAGGCCTCGGCCTGGCCGACGACGGCCTGGTCCTGCGCCGACAGGACGGCCGGGACAGGGGCCGCCAACGCCGCCGGATCGTGGATCGCACCGGCCAGCGTGGCGGTCGCGGTGACAAGCAGGGTCGCGAGAAGTCGGCGAAGCACGGCGGTCATCCCTGGAAGCGGAAACGAGAATCAGGTCCAAAGTCCGAAGCCCGGTGCCAGGAGACGGCGCAGGGGATCGGGCGTCGAGGCGCACATAAGGCGCCGCAGCACCGGATCCAAGCCCGGACCACCGGCCGGTACGCCGAAAGGCCCGGCAAAGCCCGCGGGAGAGCCCGCAGGGGAACCCACACGGAAACCGGCTCAGCGCAGGGGTCAAAGGGGAAGCCCGCGGATCATCCGGGGCAGGTCGCCGACCACCCCCATGGCGTGGCGCATGAAGAAACGCTTGACCGGCGGCAGCCGGTTGACCACGGCCATGCCGAGGTCGCGAGCCAGCCGCAGCGGCGGGATGTTGTTGGAGAACAGATGCACCAGACCGTCGCACACCGCCGCCAGCAGCACCGTGTCGAACCGGCGCCAGCGCTGGAAGCGGGCCAGCACCTGCGGCCCGCCGACGTCCAGCCCCAGCCGGTGGGCGTCGACCACCACCTCGGCCAGCGCGGCGACATCGCGCAGCCCCATGTTCAGCCCCTGGCCGGCGATGGGATGGATGGCGTGGGCGGCCTCGCCGATCAGGGCGAGGCGTTCGGCGATGAAACGTTCGGCCAACAGGACGGACAGCGGCCAGGCCTGCCGCCCGGTCGCCAGCGTGATGGTGCCGAGATAGCCGCCGGAGCGGCGGTCCAGTTCGGCGATGAACTGGTCGTCCGGCAGATCCAGGTAGGTCTTCACCAGCGACGTCTTCTCGCTCCACACGATGGAGCAGCGGTTTTCCGTCATCGGCAGCACGGCGAAGGGGCCGTTGGGCAGGAAATGCTCCACCGCGACGCCGTTGTGCGGTTGCGAATGGCGGATCGTGCAGATGATGGCGCTCTGGTCGTAGGCCCAGCGCCGCACTCTGATCCCGGCGCTTTCGCGCGCCAGCGAGCCGCGGCCGTCGGCACCGACCACCAGCCTGGCCCGGACGGTGCGGCCGTCGGCCAGGGAAATGGTGGCGCCGTTGCGGCCACGCTCCACCCGGATCGCCCGGGCCGGGGCGAGATGGACCAGGCCCGGCAGTTCGGCGGCGCGGGTGAACAGGGCCCGGCGCAGATCCTTGTTGTCGATGATCCAGCCGAAGGGGCGGTTCTCCCCCTCCATCGCCAGCTCGGTATGGTCGTAATGGACGAACAGGGGGGAAAACTGGTCGGCGATGCGGATGTCCAGCATCGGGCCGGCATCCGCCGCGATGTGCCGCCAGACGCCGGCACCCTCCAGCACCCTCATCGACGCGTAGGCGATGGCGGTCGTGCGGATGTCGAAAGCGCCGTCGGCCTGCCGGTCGGGGCTGTCCTGGTCGATGCACACCACCGGCACCCCGGCCGTCGCCAGCGCCGCCGCCATGGAAAGCCCGGCCAGGCCGCCGCCCAGAATGACCACCTCGGTCGTCACCACCTCGGTGGTCGCCGCCGCGCCCGTTGCCCCATCGGTCACAGCCGCGCCCGTCGTGACCGGGTCGGCCATCGCCGAGTCGGTCGTCCTGTGCTGCGGTGCGGTGCCCGATTCGGCCATGATCTGCTGTCCTTCGCTGTGCGATCCCTGCCCGGCACGGCGGGAGCGCCGGGCCGTTCGCGCCCGAACAATTGCCCTCCGCCGGGCCGATGTCCAGTGCCGCTGCGGCGCGGTGCACCGGGATCGCTTATCAATGAATGAAGAATGGGCACATGCCTTCCTTTTAGGCGCCTAAATGAGGGGCATATCCAGGAGGTGAGAGGCCCATTCAACCGGCACGATTCTTGAAGCCATTGCTTTTTGCGGACGAGGCGAACAGGCTTGACCCACGAAGGGGATCACCCAACCGATAGGGGTGGGACGAACCGCGAACGGGGCCGGGCAGCCATGCTGAGGCCGGAACAACGCTTTAAGGGGAAGCCACATGAAACTGGTTATGGCCATCATCAAGCCGTTCAAGCTCGATGAAGTGCGTGAAGCGCTGACGTCGCTGGGGATCCAGGGCCTGACCGTCAGTGAGGTCAAGGGTTTCGGCCGCCAGAAGGGGCAAACGGAAATCTACCGCGGCGCCGAATATTCGGTGAGCTTCCTGCCGAAGGTGAAGGTCGAGGTCGCGGTGTCCGACGACCAGTACGAGCAGGTGGTCGAATCGATCCAGAAGGCCGCCAACACCGGCCGCATCGGCGACGGCAAGATCTTCGTCCTGGAAATCGGCCAGGCTGTGCGCATCCGCACCGGCGAGACGAACGCCGAGGCGCTCTGACCTTTTTCCGCCCCGGTTTCGCGATACCCCGACCTTGTCCCAGGGGTCTTGCCCCGAAGGCCTTATCCGGGAATCGCGTGCGGGGGCGGAACAGACCGGCCGCATCGGGTCCGTCCTTCCGGCGGACCCGGAAGGCCCGGCGTGGCACCGCCGCAACGTCCCGGCGCAAAGCGACCCGACCGGTCCTTCCACCGTTTCCGGGCTTTCCCTGTCCGGTTTTGTGCGCTTGTGCCCTTCGTTCCCCACCGATAGGATCGTTTCCGATTCGTACGGCTCACGCCGTACGGAGCAAGGGCGCGGCCCTGGAAAAGGTCTTGGGGAAGGTTTGCGGCGTCATGGTTTCCACGGATTTCAGCGTTCACCCCGGTGCCGCCTTCGCCGAGGCGATCGGCAACGACCGGCTCGACCGGTTGACCGACTACCCCTTCACCCGCTTGGCCCATCTGCTGTCCGGCGTCACCCCGCGCGCGAACATCGCTCCGCTCCTGCTGTCGGTCGGCGAACCGGAGCATCCGCCACCCGCCCTGCTGGACGAGACGTTGCGGCCCAACGCCGCCGGCTGGGGCAAATACCCGCCGGTCGCCGGCACGCCGGATTTCCGCGCCGCCGTCGGCGACTGGCTGACCCGGCGCTACGCCCTGCCCGCCGGCCTGTTCCAACCCGACTCCTCGGTCCTGCCGGTGTCGGGCACGCGCGAGGCGCTGTTCCTGCTGGCCCTGCTGGCGGTGCCGCCGGCCAAGGCCGGCCGGCAGCCGGCCGTCCTGATGCCCAACCCCTTCTACGCCCCCTACGAGGGTGCCGCCGTGCTGGCGGGGGCCGAGCCGGTGTTCCTGTCCGGCACGCGCGAAACCGGCTTCCTGCCCGATCTCGACGCGCTGACGCCGGACCTCCTGGAACGGACGGCGCTGTTCTATCTGTGCACGCCGGCCAACCCGCAAGGGGCGGCGGCCTCGGCGGCCTATCTGGCGCGCGCGCTGGGCCTGGCGCGGGACTATGGTTTCGTGCTGGCCGTCGACGAATGCTACGCCGAGATCTATCTCGACCATCCGCCGGTCGGCGCGCTCCAGGTCGCCGCCGGCCTGGGTCATGACGGCCCGAATCCCTGGTCGAACCTCGTGGTCTTCCATTCCCTGTCGAAGCGATCGAGCGCGGCCGGCCTGCGTTCAGGCTTCGTAGCCGGCGACCCGGCGCTGATCGGGCGCTTCGCCCGGCTGCGCAACTATTCCAACGCCGGCATGCCGCTGCCGGTGGTCGCCGCCAGCACCGCGTTGTGGCGCGACGAGGCCCATGTCGAGGAGAACCGCCGCCTCTACCGCGCGAAATTCGCGGCGGCGGAGGCCGAGCTGAAGGGCCGCTACGGCTATTACCGGCCCGACGGCGGCTTCTTCCTGTGGCTGGAGGTCGGCGACGGCGAAGAGGCGGCGCGGCGGCTATGGGCGGAAGGGGCAATCCGCGTCCTGCCCGGCGCCTATCTCGCCCGCAACAACCCCGGCGAACCGAATCCCGGTGCGTCGTTCATCCGCGTGGCGCTGGTCCGGGATGCCGAGACCATCGGCCAGGTCTGTGCGTCCATCGTGCGTATCCTTGGTTGATCCCTGTTGACTGATGGCGTCCGCGCCCCTGGCGGGCCGGACCGAGAACGAGGTTTCCGCCCCATGGCCCGACCCGCCGGCCCTTCCTCCGCGCGCCCCCGGCCCAGTGTGGGGCGCGGCACCAACGCGCGCACGGCCACCCCGGATCCGAAGGGCGCCGGCAAGGACCGGCCGAGGCCCGCCACCGCGCGTCCGGAAAAGCCGCCCTTCTTCTCGCCGGCGATGCGCGCCTTCGTCGTGGCCCGCGCGCGGGAGGCGATGGGATTCGCGCTGGGCCTGTTCGGGCTGCTGCTGATGGTCCTGCTGGGCAGCTACAACCCGTCGGACGCCTCCTTCAACGCGGTGCCGGCCGCCGCCGCCAGGACACGCAATCTGTTCGGCCCGCCCGGCGCCTATGTCGCCGACCTGCTGATCCAGTCGCTGGGCTGGGCCTCCTTCGTCATCGCGCTGGTCCCCCTGTTCTGGGGCTGGCGCCTCGGCGCGCAACGCAGCCTGGGCAACCCGATCTTCCGCAGCGTGCTGGCGCTCTGGGGGGTGGTCCTGGTCGCCATGGCGCTGGCCGGGCTGACCAACGCGGCCTCCGACCCGCTGGCCGCCCTGCCCGGCGGCAGCATCGGTGCCGTCCTGCTGCACGGCGTCAGCAACCTGTTCGGGGCGGAACCGATGGTGGCGACCGTTGCCGCCTGCGCCGGTGGCTTCGTCCTGTTCCTCGCCGCCGGCCTGTCGATCGGCGAATGGATCAGCAGCCTGAAAGCGTTGGGGGCGGGAACCGTGACGGTGGTGCGCTTCCTTGGCCGCGGGGCCAGGGCCGGGGCCGGGACCCTCGGCCGGCGCGGCGCCGAGGCGGCGCGCAACGCCCAGAGCGCTATGCAAACCGGCGCCATGCAGGCCGCCGCCCGGGATCCCCGGACGGCAGAAGAAGCGCCGCGCCGCGATGCCGGCTTCCGGGGTCCGGGACGGGGCCGCAGCATGCCCAGCTTCGACGACGTACCGCGCTTCGACGTGGGCCCAGGCAACGGTGACGGCCGCGATTCCGCCGGAGACCATCCGGCCGGGCTGGATGCGACGTCCATGGTCCCAGCGCCCATGGTCCCCACCCAGCCCCCCTTCCCGACCGCGCCCGCCATGGACGCCAGGCCGCCGCGCCCGATCCCGGTCGTCGCCCCGCGCAAGGCGTCGGACCTGGACGCCGCCCGCCGCGATCCGCGCCAGACCAGCCTGCCGCTCGGCAGCGGCGTCGACGGCGAAGCGGCCGACGGCTACGAGCTGCCGCCGCTCGACCTGTTGCAGAACCCGCCGACCGGGATGCGCGGCGAACAGCTCGACGACAGCATCCTGCAGCGCAACGCAGCACAGTTGGAGGGCGTGCTCGGCGATTTCGGCGTGCGCGGCGAGGTGCAGAAGGTCCATCCCGGCCCGGTCGTCACCCTCTACGAGCTGGAGCCCGCGCCCGGCACCAAATCCTCCCGCGTCATCGGCTTGGCCGACGACATCGCCCGTTCGATGAGTGCCGTGTCGGTACGCGTCGCCGTGGTGCCCGGCCGCAACGTGATCGGCATCGAACTGCCCAACGCCAAGCGCGAGACCGTGCTGCTGCGCGAGCTGATGGCGTCCGACAGCTTCGACAAGAGCGGCGCCAAGCTGGCGCTGGCGCTCGGCAAGGACATCGGCGGACAGCCGGTGGTGGCCGACCTCGCCCGCTTCCCCCATCTGCTGGTCGCCGGCACCACCGGGTCGGGCAAGTCGGTGGCGATCAACACGATGATCCTGTCGCTGCTCTACCGGCTGCCGCCGGAACGCTGCCGCTTCATCATGGTCGATCCCAAGATGCTGGAGCTGTCGGTCTACGAGGGCATCCCGCATCTGCTGACCCCGGTGGTCACCGACCCCAAGAAGGCGGTCGTGGCGCTGAAATGGGCGGTGCGGGAGATGGAAGACCGTTACCGCAACATGTCCAAGCTCGGCGTGCGCAACATCGAGGGCTACAACGCCCGCCTGCGCGAGGCGCGGGAGGAGGGCGAGTCGCTGACCCGCCGCGTGCAGACCGGCTTCGATCCCGACACCGGCAAGCCGCTGTTCGAGGAGCAGCCCCTCGACCTGACCGAGCTGCCCTACATCGTGGTCATCGTCGACGAGATGGCCGACCTGATGCTGGTCGCCGGCAAGGAGATCGAGGCGGCGATCCAGCGCCTGGCCCAGATGGCGCGCGCCGCCGGCATCCACCTGATCATGGCGACCCAGCGCCCGTCGGTCGACGTCATCACCGGCACCATCAAGGCGAACTTCCCGACCCGCATCAGCTTCCAGGTCACCTCCAAGA
>FTCF01000060.1_pt1 | contig 21843 bp, 19 predicted proteins | sample 1639631 | NCBI WGS metagenome assembly FTCF01 (sample SAMEA3914864, study PRJEB12502) | metagenome | biome: forest; material: soil | place: USA | collected 2012-03-12 | depth 0.3 m
CCGTTGACTCCAAAGCGTTCCAGGGCTTCCCGGACCTCGTCGATCCGCTCCGGCCTGACGATGGCCGTCACCAGTTTCACGTCGAGGCCTTGCTGCGCATCCGATCTGTTTTCCCGTTGGAGCTGGCTTCCGGTTCACCGCTGGAACTCGACGGGGTTTTGCCGTTCTGTGGTTCCCCAGGGTTGAAGGACCCGCCAACCATGGCCAGCTCGTAGGCGGTTTCCGCGTGCTCAGTGATGTCGATGCCCGCCAGTTCTTCGTGCTCCTTGACACGCATGCCCACTGTCTTGTGGATGGCGAGCCCGATGAGCGTCGTCATGATCGCCGTCCACGCGGTGACCACCAGGGCCGTCAGTATTTGGGGCCAGAATTGGCTCAGGCCGCCGCCGTAGAAGAGGCCGCCTTCAGTCTTTGCCGAGGGTACCGCGAAGAATCCGAGGGACAGGGTCCCCCACAGGCCGCCGACAAAGTGGACGGCAACAACGTCCAAGGAGTCGTCCAAGCCGATCTTGAACTTCAGCCCGATGGCCAGTGCGCAGACGGCACCGGCGATGACGCCGATGACGATCGCGCCAATCGGATCCACGAATCCACACGCCGGGGTGACTGCCACCAAGCCTGCGACGGCGCCGGATGCGGCACCGAGGGACGTCGCGTGGCCATCGCGGAGCCGTTCGACAAGCAGCCAGCCGAGGAGTGCTGCGCTTGTGGCCAGGAGGGTGTTTGTCCAGGCGAGTGCGGCGATTCCATCAGCGGCCAGTTCCGAACCGGCGTTGAAGCCGAACCACCCGAACCACAGCAGGCCCGCCCCGAGCATCACGAACGGGAGGTTGTGCGGCCGGATGTTGGGGTCTTTCATGAATCCGAGCCGTTTGCCGAGCACTACGGCGAGCATCAGCCCGGCCATGCCCGCGTTCATGTGGACGACGGTGCCACCGGCAAAGTCGAGGGCTGAGATCTTGCTGCCGATGATCCCGGTGGATCCGAAGAGGCCGCCGCCCCAGACCCAGTGGGCAATGGGAGCGTAAACGATGGTGACCCACAGGCCGGCAAACAGCAGCCATGGACCAAACCTGACACGTTCGGCCACCGCGCCGCTGATCAGCGCGACTGTGATGATGGCAAAAGTGGCTTGGAATCCTATGAAGACCATGTCCGGCAACCCCGGGGCTTTCCCACCGATGACGCTGGCAAGCCCGCTAAGTCCGAAGTTCGCGAAGGGATCTCCGATGAAGCCGCCCAGGGTATCCGGGCCGAACGCGAGTCCGTAGCCCCACAGGGCCCAGACCACGGCGACCACGCCAATGGCGCCAAAGCTCATCATCATGATGTTGAGGACGGACTTCATCCTGACAAGGCCGCCGTAGAAGAACGCCAAACCTGGCGTCATAAGAAGGACGAGGGCGGAAGCTGCAAGCATCCAGGCCGTTGCGCCGGGATCAAGGGTCTGCGGGTTCACATCGAGCCCTACGCTGAAGAATACTGGGTTCATTTCGGGAGCCTTCCTGCATTTACGGCGCTCCATGGCGCCCGCACGGCGAGACCATTTTTAAAACGAACAGGTCCTGGTACCCCACGGGATACCGACCTTGACGAGTTGCCTTGACTCGAAGGTACAGTCGCCCTGTTTCAGCATTCGGCACGGTTCATTTCATGCACGTAACACCGCAGGCCCCAGGGTTAAATCCAGAAGTCGGCCATGTTTCAGGCGTGTTACGCCGCATGTCGACCTTGTACGCCGGGTGTACGCCGGGTGTACAGAGTACGGCGTCAGCGGCTGGCTGCCGGCACCAGAATCCAGAGAACCTCAACGGGCTCGTCCGTCGGGTTGACCCAAGTGTGGGGTTCGCGGCCCGGGAAGGACAGCGTGTCTCCCTCTTCGAGTTCGTACTCCTCGTTGGTGAGGATCAATTTGATGCGGCCCTTGACGACGTGCAGGACGTCGACGTCGCAATCGACGGCGTAAAGCTCGGCTTCTCCCCGGCCACGTGGCTCGATGGAGGCCTGCAGGATCTGCAGCCGCCGCTCCGATCGGGCGGTCAGGAGCCGCTCCACGATTCCCTGGCCGCCGAGCGAAATCCGCGGGCCGTCGTCACGCCGGGTCAGATGCGTCTCCGGCGCGGCGAAAAGGTCCCCGATGGACACCGAAAGAACTTGGCAAAGCGTCACAAGGGAAGCGACCGACGGCGATGTCAGGTCACGCTCCACGCGGCTCAGGAACCCTTTGGTCAGGCCGGTGGCGTCGGCAACCTGCTCGATGGTGAGCCGCTGCGATTGGCGGGCGGCGCGGATTCTGGAACCGATGGCAACGGGGACGTTGCTCGGTTCAACGGGGAGAGCCTTCATTCACGAACCTTTCAGGCCGTTTTGCGGCCCTGTCATTGCAGCAATAGTAGCCGGATCGCCCGCGTTGCAGGGCCTTTGGCTAGCCGGAGGAGCGCCGATAAGTCCGTTGCGCAAGGCCGCGTCTTGACTGTTACTCGCATCACTACGTATTCTCATAGGCAACAAGTGTTGTTTGTGAGGCACACATCACAGACTACTCTCCCCAATCACCAGCGCAGAGACCTTCCGCAACCCGCAACGAAACCCAGCGGACCGGCGTCGGAATCCCCAAGAACTCTGCGCATCACCTTCAGGAGCCAACCGTGGACTCTTCGTTCATCAATATTGCGATCGTGGTGGTGTATTTGCTCGCCATGCTGGCCTTCGGCTGGTGGGGCAAGTCGCGCACCAAGAACAACAGCGACTTCCTGGTGGCCGGGCGCCGCCTCGGTCCGATGCTCTACACCGGCACCATGGCCGCTGTCGTCCTCGGCGGTGCATCGACGGTTGGCGGCGTCGGCCTCGGCTACAAGTTCGGCATCTCCGGCATGTGGCTGGTAGTCGCGATCGGTTCGGGCGTCCTCCTCCTGAGCCTGCTTTTCGCCGGCACCATCCAGAGGCTGAAGATCTACACGGTCTCCCAGATGCTGAGCCTGCGTTACGGCCAGCGCGCCACGCAGACCTCCGGCATCGTCATGCTCGCCTACACCCTCATGCTGTGTGCCACGTCCACGGGCGCCTACGCCACCATCTTCGTTGTCCTTTTCGGCTGGGAGCGCTGGCTCGCCATCGCCGTCGGCGGCGCCATTGTCCTGGTCTACTCCACCATCGGCGGCATGTGGTCCATCACCCTCGCCGACCAGGTGCAGTTCATCATCAAGACGGTGGGCATCTTCTTCCTTATGCTGCCGTTCGTCCTCAACGCCGCCGGCGGCTTCGACGGCATCCGTGCCCGTGTTGACGCCAGCTTCTTCCAGCTGGACGGCATCGGAGCGCAGACCATCATCACGTACTTCGTGGTCTACACCCTTGGCCTGCTGATCGGCCAGGACATCTGGCAGCGCGTTTTCACCGCCAAGACCCCCAAAGTGGCCCGTTGGGGCGGCGCCACTGCCGGCATCTACTGCGTCCTGTACGGCGTGGCCGGCGCCTTGATCGGCCTGGCCGCCCGTGTGGCCCTGCCCAACATTGACGTCAAGGCCCTCGGCAAGGACGTTGTCTACGCCGAGGTTGCCACCCACATCCTGCCGATCGGGATCGGCGGCCTCGTCATGGCCGCAGCAGTCGCGGCCATGATGTCCACCGCTTCCGGAGCCCTCATCGCCGCAGCCACCGTTGCCCGCGCCGACGTGGTCCCGTTCGTGGCGAGCTGGTTCGGCAAGACGATCAACACCAACGACACCGAGAACCCCGAGCACGACGTCAAGGCCAACCGCTACTGGGTCCTTGGCCTGGGCATCGTGGCCGTGCTGATCTCCATGGCGGCGCAAGACGTCGTGGTGGCCCTGACCATCGCCTACGACATCCTGGTGGGTGGCCTCCTGGTTGCCATCCTGGGCGGCCTGGTCTGGAAGCGTGGCACGGGTATCGCCGCCGCGTGGTCCATGGCAGTGGGCTCGGTCCTGACTTTGGCCCTGCTGATCGCCTACGCCACGGGGATCATTCCCAGCGAAGACGGTGTCTACGCCAACGATCCCATCTACTGGGGCCTCGGCGCTTCGCTGGTCATCTACATCCTGGTTTCCCTCTTGACGCCGCCCACGGAGCGCGAGGTCCGGGAAGCCTGGGACCGTCGCGTTGCCGGCGCGGTCACCGAGGAACTCCCCTTGGAGGTCCACCCGGTGGCCAGCCACTAAGCTTCACCAAGTAAAGTACGACGGCGGCGCCGCACCTTCTCCTCGAGGGTGCGGCGCCGTGCATGTACAGTAGGAACAGCTTCAAGAGATGTGGCGCCAAGCTCCGACTTGCCACACGCCAACCCCATGTTCACGGGTGGTTCGGATGAAGAAGCGGCCCGGCTCGGACCAGAGACAACCGAACGGGCAAGAGCAACCCCCCAGGAGAAGGCCATGCCTTTCGAAAACGGCGCCAATGCCACAGCCAACCGCACCACCCAGTCCGGCACCCTCTTGTTGCCCCGCCCCCGCCGGGTGGACGAGTTCGTCCGGGTGATTCCCGGCGTCGACCTCTCCCAAGGCTCCGTCACGTTCGTGGTGGACGGAAACCTGGAACGCTATTGGCATCATGAGCCTCGGCTCATCACCGAAGCGCTCTCAAAAGCCGTCCAGCCCGCCCGCTGGTTCCCCGCGACACGGAAACTCACCCTGACGGTGGCCGCAACCGGGCACCGGGCAGGCGTGCAGAGGCACTTCATCCTGAGCGCGTTCTAGGCTGCGAAGGTCACGATCGCGCGGGCCGTGCTCTCCGCAACGGGCAGATCAGGCAGGAGGATCGATTGGAGCACGTGGTAGATATCTGGTTTTCCGGACCACATCGTGTAGCTCGGACGGTTGTCTGCGTCGAGCAGATGGTGCCAACTGCCGTGCTCAGTGTCGACAAAATGGTTTTGTGCGTACGTGGTCCATGTTTGAAGCTGGTTCGCGTATCGCGGGTTGCCTGTGAGGTTGGCCCACGTCGCGGCGGCGGAAATCGCTTCCGCGGTCACCCAGTGGGGCCGGTCTCGAATGACGGGTCTGCCATCCCAAGCTACGGTGTACACGAAGCCCTCCGTATTGTCCGCGGTCCATCCATATTTCACAGCAGTCTCGTAGAGGCCGGCAGCGGCTTCCCTTAGCCACGGCGGTGGCAGTTCAAATGTTGACTCAAGCTCGAGCAGGAGGCGGCTCCATTCGAACAGGTGGCCGATCGTCATTCCGTAGGGGTGGAATTCATCGCGGGGATTATCAAGATTGAAGTCGGGCAGCGGCGTCCAGTCCTGCCCGTAGTGTTCGTTAAGCCACCACTTCGCCGAACGGGCGCGCACATTGATGAAAGTCTCCGCGATCCGCAGGCCGCGATCTCTCCAACCCGGGTTTCGCGTGTGGCCATAGAGGGCGAGGATCGACTCCAGCCCGTGCATATTGGCGTTGGCGCCCCAATACGGTTCGGCTTCGGCAAACTCCCGATCCCAGGATTCGAAGAGGGCACCGGCTTCATTCGACCAGAATCGGCTCAGCAGCACCTCGGAGGCCTTCGCCGTCAACTCGTCGGCGCCGGGGATGCCCGCGGTGGCGGCAGCTGAAGCCGCCAGTGCAACGAAGCATGTATCGTACGCACGTTTCCGTTGCGAGGAAGGCGTTCCGTCCAGAGAACTCAAATAGCCTCCGGAGGGTGCATCCCAGAACCGGTCGGATAGGCACGCTACGCCGTGCGCCGCATAGCGGATTACATCGGGCACCTCCAGAAAGGCGGCGATACTGAAGCAATAGGTCATCCGGGCAGTCATGAAGCACGCAGGAGAGCGGCTGATATCCACGTTCCCGAAGCGATCGAGGAATCCAAACCCATCAGGAACAAGCGCACCTTTTGCGAACTCAATCAGACCGTGGAGTTCCTCGTGACTGGTCTTTTTCAGGGGACTGGGACGCATGTGCAGGCTTGACCCTTCGTGCCGATCTGCTGGATCTATCTAGGAAAAAGGAATACGCCGGGACACAGTGCGCCAAGACCTGACCCGCTGCTGGAATCTTACGGTCGGGCCGCGGGCATGGGCACGGCCGGGACCGACCGGCACGATTGGCGTTCGATCAGGGTGACGGGAAGGACATTCTTCCGTCGGAACTTCCTAGCGGGGGAATCAATCCGGGCAAGTATGCGCTCGGCCGCGACCCGTCCGATATGCCGCGGGTCCTGGTCAATGACAGACACCGAAGGGGTGAGAACGTCGGCCATGGGGAAGTCGCCGAAGCTGATGAGCGCAATGTCCGTTCTGTTCAGCGCCTGAAGGGCCGGAAAAACGCCGATGGAGAACCGGGCGTTGGAGGAGAAGATGGCGGTCGGGGCATCCGGCAGCGCCAGCAGGGTCTTGCAGACCTGGGCGGCGGCGTCTGCGTCCCGCGAGCCGAGAGCAACCAGTTCCTCGCTCCGCGCCAAACCGGCTTCTTCAAGGGCGGCGAGGTACCCCTCCAGGCGCAGGCGCGTCGTGGGGACTTCCGTGGAATCCCCGACGATGGCGACGCGGCGGTGTCCGTGCGCGATGAGGTGCTGCGTGGCTTCGAATGCACCGCCGAAGTCATCTTCGACGAAGTAGTCAGCAGCGAGCTTGTTGGGCGCACGGTCGATGAACACGATGGGAAAGTTGTCCTGCCAGCGCGCGAGGTAGGACTGGTCACCGGCGATCGGGGCGATGATGAGGCCGCCGATCTGCCGGCGGACCGTCGTCTCGATGATGCTCTGTTCCAGGGACGGGTTGTCCCCCAGGCTGGTGACGACTATCGCCATGTCGCGTTCACGCGCGGCCAGTTCGATTTCCTTCGTGACTGCGGCGAAGAAAGGGTCGGCGACGTCAGGCACCGCGATGCCGATGACTGCCGACTTTCCCTCACGGAAGGTGCGCGCCAGCATGTTCGGCACGTACTTGAGTTCACGCATGGCCGACTGCACACGTTCACGGGTCTCTTCGGTGACGTGCGGGTCGTCATTGAAAACCCTCGAAACCGTCTTGGCGCTCACTCCGGCGCGCGTGGCCACATCCTGCATGGTAGTCACTCTTCGGCTCCTTCACCGTCCGCTGGGAACAGCCTTCTGGCTCGACCGTCCGTGGGCGGGGAACTGCCGGCGACGCATCTGAAGATGTCATCGGTGACAACCACCCGCACACACCATCCTGCCCGATCCGCCATGGAACTTCAAGCAACAAATGACATCGATGACATCGATTTTTGAAAATTCGTTGACATCGATGACACGGGACTTCTATATTGCTGTAAGGCAGGTCACAACGGGACCCTCGAGGAGTAGGTCCGAGTTCCCGTTTCAGATGACCCGAACTGATTCAGACAGCGCTTCAATGGTGTGGCAGCAAGGCTTCTCCACCGTGGAATGACCAACGGAGGAGACAGTGATGAACACCACTGAAGATGGGATCCCGACGCCCGTCCGGGGAGTCGAGCGGCTCAGTTGCACGCTGGACGAGCTTGTGGAGCGTGCCCGCTCACTGGCTACCGCCGGAACGCGGCGCATCCTGGGAATCACGGGGGCACCCGGTGCCGGAAAGTCCACGGTCGCCCGGGCCATCGCTGAAGCCCTCGATGGAGAGGCGGCCCAGGTCGGCATGGACGCCTTCCATCTGGCCAACCAGGTCCTTGCCGCCCACGGCTCCCGGGAACGCAAGGGCGCCCCGGACACATTCGACGCCTGGGGCTACGCGAACCTGCTGAAACGGCTCAAGTCGAACCGGGAACCGATCGTTTACGCCCCGGTGTTCGACCGAAGCCTGGAGGAATCCATCGGCAGCGCGATTCCGGTGGCACGCGAGGTCCCGCTGGTCATCACCGAAGGAAACTACCTTCTCCTGGATGCCGAAGGCTGGCGGGAGAGCAGGGAACAGATCGATGAGGTCTGGTACCTGGAGGTGGGTGACGTCGAGCGGCAGCTCCGCCTGGTCCGACGCCACACTGCGTTCGGAAAACCGCCCGAGGAAGCAGAGGCATGGGCGCTGGGCAGCGACCAACGCAACGCCGAGATCGTGGACGCCACGCGCATACGGGCTGACCTGATCGTCGACCTTGTCCCGTCCCCGCAGCCCGAAAGCCTCCAGACCGAATGAAGAGGAACCCAGAAAGTGACAACACAACGAAGTGTCCCCCGCCGGCAGGCCGGGGCCGCCACAATCGTCCCGTACCAGCTGACAGGTGTTAGAGCATGACAACAATCCCCGTTCTGGAAGCCCGCGGCCTGACCCGCAGCTTCGGCAATGTGCGTGCCCTTGACGGCGCGGATTTCAACGTCAATGCAGGCGAAGTCGTAGCCCTCATCGGCGACAACGGCGCCGGCAAATCCACCCTCGTAAAGGCGCTGTCGGGCAACCTGGCCTTGGACTCCGGACAGATCCTCTTCGCCGGCGGCGAGGTCGAACTCACGTCCCCGAACCAGGCCAGCAGACTCGGCATCGAAACCGTCTACCAGGACCTGGCGCTGGCACCGCACCTGAACGCGGCGCAGAACATGTTCCTTGGCCGGGAGATCCCTAAACCGGGATTCCAGGGACATCTAGGGTTCATGGACAACAAGACCATGCGCCAGAAGTCCCGGGAAGCCTTCGACGAACTCGGCGCCACCGTGCGCAGCCTGTCCGCCCCCGTCGGCAGCATGTCAGGCGGCCAGAAGCAGGCAATCGCCATTGCACGGGCCGTCGCCTGGGCCAAGGGGGTCATCTTCCTTGACGAACCCACCGCCGCCCTGGGCGTCGTCCAGACCAGGAACGTGCTCGATACGATCCGACGCGTCCGGGACAAGGGCGTCGGTGTCGTTTTCATCAGCCACTCAATGCCGCACGTCATCGATGTCGCCGACCGCGTCCAGGTCCTTCGGCTCGGCCGCCGCGTGGCCACTTACGAGGCGAAGAAAACCACGATCGAAGAACTAGTCGGTGCAATGACCGGCGCACTGGATGGAGCACAATCATGACCACCACCGAAACCACGCCGAGTGTGGCCGGGACCGGAAGTGTATTCACCCGAACCCGCTCGCTGCGCCAGATCCTGCAGGTCCAGTCCTTCCAGATACTTCTCGTCCTGTTCGTCATCTTCCTGATTTTCGCCGCCCTGGCCCCGGGCATCTTCCCGGTCTGGGCCAACCTGCGTCAGATCATCCAGAACGTCTCCATCCTCGGAGTCCTCGGTATCGGGATGACCTTCGTCATCGTCACCTCCGGGATTGACCTCTCCATCGGATCGAACCTTGTGTTCTCAGGCGTCGTCGCCGCCAAAGTCATGCAGACCATGGGCGATGCCGGCTGGTCGACGGCGTTTGTCGGAATCCTCGTTTCCGTCGGCTGCGGACTCGCCTGGGGACTCCTTAACGGGGTCCTGATTGCCAAGGCCAAGGTGCCGCCGCTGATCGTGACTCTGGGAACACTCGGAGCGGCCCTTGGGCTTGCACAGGTCATCACCGGCGGCGTGGACATCCGTGACGTCCCCGAGGTACTCCAGGACACCATCGGCTACGGCAACGTCCCCGGCACAACCCTTCCCACGATCTCCCTGATCGCGATGGTCCTCATCCTGATCTTCGGGATCGTGCTGCACAAGACCCGGTTCGGGCTCTACACCTTCGCAGTGGGCTCCAACGAGGAATCCGCCCGCCGGGTGGGAGTCAAGGTCGACCGGCAGCTCATCTCCATCTACGCACTCTCGGGAGGACTCGCCGGCGTCGCCGGCATCCTGTCCCTGTCCCAGTACGGCACCACCGCCATAGCGGGCCAGTCCGCGACCAACCTTAACGTGATCGCCGCTGTCGTGATCGGCGGAACCTCACTCTTCGGCGGCGTCGGCACCATCTTCGGGACCGTCGTCGGCCTCTTCATTCCCGCTGTGCTGCAGAACGGATTCGTCATCGTCGGCGTCCAGCCGTTCTGGCAGCAGGTCGCGGTCGGTGCGGTCCTCGTCGCCGCGGTCTATGTCGACCAGCGCCGACGTGCGGCAGCAGCCCGGGGCCACTCCGCGAAGGACAGCGGGAAAAAGAAGCTGTTCGGCAGAGCACCCTGCTGATTTACCACCAGAACATCCAAACCCACCCAATTGAGGAGCTACACAATGAAGCTAAGCACCCCCAAGATCACCCTGTTCGCGGCCGGAGTCCTTGCCGCGGCCTCCCTGACAGCCTGCGCCGGGGGTGGAACCTCGGCCGGTGCCGCGGCCGGCGCCTCGGCCGGCTCCGCGCCCAAGCTCGCGTTCATCCAGGGTGTTGCCGGTGACGAGTTCTACGTCAGCATGCAGTGCGGCATCGAATCCGCTGCCAAGGCAGGCGGCGCGACCGTGAATACCCAGGGGCCGGCCAAGTTCGACCCGACCCTGCAAAAGCCGATTGTCGACTCGGTCGTGGCTTCCCACCCGGACGCCATTCTCGTCGCCCCCACGGACGTTGCCGCCATGCAGGCGCCGCTGAAGGCCGCGGCAGCCGCCGGGATCAAGGTCGTCTTGGTTGACACCACCGTCCAGGATCCGTCGTTCGCGTCCTCTGCCATCGCCTCTGACAACAAGGGCGGCGGACTCGAGGCCTTCAAGGCCATCAAGGCCCTCAACCCCAAGGGCGGCAAAGTCCTTGTGATCTCCACCGATCCCGGGGTCTCGACGGCCGATGCACGTGTCTCCGGCTTCGAGGAGGGCGCCAAGGCTGATTCCTCGTTCCAGTACGTGGGTGTGCAGTACAGCCACAACGACCCGGCCGAAGCGGCCAAGCTGGTCTCTGCCGCCCTGGCCAAGGACCCGGACATTGTGGGCGTCTTCGCGGCGAACACCTTCGCGGCCGAAGGCACCGCCACCGGTGTCCGTCAGGCCGGCAAGCAGAACCAGGTCAAGATCGTCGGCTTCGACGCGGGCCCGGCGCAGGTCAAGCAGCTCAAGGAAGGCGTCGTCCAGGCACTGATTGCCCAGGAGCCGGCCTCCATCGGCACTCAGGGTGTCGAGCAGGCCATCAAAGCCATCAAGGGCGAATCCACCCAGAAGACGATCCAGACCGGGTTCAAGCAGATCACCGCAGACACCATCAGCGGCGACGGAGCCCAATACGTCTACAAGTCCTCCTGCCAGTAGCCGGCCCGTCGGTGCTGCCGGCTGTCCCCGGATGCCGGCAGCACCGGCCCCAACCTCCGAGTATGAAAGAAGAGACATGACGTCCCTGAACGAGGCGGCCCTTCCCGCCCTCGCCAAGAACCTCCCTGTTCCCTCCTACGACCGCGCTGCGGCCGGGACCGGCATCGTTCATTTCGGCGTCGGAGGATTCCACCGCTCCCACGAAGCCATGTACATCGACAGGCTCCTGAGCCTCGGCGGCTCCCAGGACTGGGGGATCTGCGGCGTTGGCGTCCTTCCCTCCGATGCCCGGATGAGGGACGTCCTCAAAGCCCAGGACGGCCTGTACACGCTGGTCCTGAAGAGCCCCGAAGGCGAAGAAGAGGCCAGGATCATCGGATCCATCACCGAATACCTGTTCGCCCCCGACGATCCGACCACTGTCATCCGCAAACTCGCTGACCCCGGCACCCGCATCGTCTCCCTCTCCGTCACGGAGGGCGGCTACAGCATCAACGACAGCACCGGGGAATTCGAGCCCCGCGCCGCCGACGTGGTCCACGACCTGAAATCCAGCACAGATCCACGCTCAGTATTCGGCTTTATCACCATGGCTTTGGCAGTCCGGCGTGAGCAAGGCATTCCCCCGTTCACCGTCATGTCCTGCGACAACATCCAAGGAAACGGTAACGTCGCCCGCAAAGCCTTGGTCTCGTTCGCCCGGTACAAAGACCCTGCGCTGGCCGACTGGATCCGCGACAACGTCGCTTTCCCCAACTCCATGGTGGACCGCATCACCCCGGTCACCACCGAAGCGGACCGGGCAGCCGTCACCGAATCCTACGGCTTCACCGATGAATGGCCTGTCGTTGCCGAGCCCTTCGAGCAATGGGTCCTCGAAGACAAGTTCCCCGCCGGGCGCCCGGCGCTGGAACGCGTCGGCGTCCAGATCGTCAACGACGTCGAACCCTACGAACTCATGAAGCTCCGCCTGCTCAACGCCAGCCACCAGGTCATGAGCTACCTCGGTTACCTCGCCGGCCACCGGTACGTGCACGAGGTGTGCGCGGATCCGGTTTTCGCCGGTTTCATCCGCGGATTCATGAAACACGAAGCAACGCCCACCCTTCGGCCCGTCCCCGGCATCGATCTCGACGCCTACCAGAGTGAACTCATCCGCCGGTTCTCCAACCCCGCCATCCGCGACACCCTCGCCCGCCAAATGGTCGATGCGTCCGAGCGGATCCCCAAATTCGTGCTCCCGGTTGTCCGTGAACAGCTCGAACTCGCAGGCCCCGTGGACCGGGCAGCCCTCGTGATCGCAGCCTGGGCACGGGCCTTGGAAGGCACCGACGAAAAAGGTGGGCCGCTTGAGATCACCGACCGGCGCCTCGGCGAACTCCGTGCCGCCGTCCGCGCGGACCGGAACGACCCGGGAGCGTTCCTGAACCTGGGCGAGGTCTTCGGGAACCTGGGCCAGAACGACCGTTTCGTTGCCGCGTACCGGCAGGCCCGGGAATCCCTGCAACGCTCCGGAGCGCTTGCCGCAGTGAAGGACCTGACCGACCAGCCAACACTTCCCAGGAGACACCACGGCGCCCCGCGCCCCGTCGTCGCTTGAGCAACGAACCGATCCCTCAGAAAAAACAGGAAGTAACACCATGACTGATTTCAACGGCCGCACCATCCTCGTCACCGGAGCCAGCGGCGGCATCGGGGGCGCCACGGTCAGGCAGCTCACCACCGCCGGCGCAAAAGTCATCGCCGCCGCCCGCACCCTGGACTCGCTTTCCGCGCTCTGCGATGAAACAGGCGCCCAGCCCGTGGCCTTTGACCTGACCTCCGAACAGAGCATTAAAGACGCCGTCGAGGGCCTGGACCTGTGGGGTGTGGTGAACTGCGGCGGCTTCGGCGGTGAAATCGCCACGCCGCAGGACACGGACATCGACGTCTTCGACAAGGTCATCAGCATCAACGCCCGCGGCGCGCTTCTGGTGATCAAGCATGCCGTCCCGTCCATGATCCGCCAGGGCCACGGAGGGGCCATCGTCAACGTCTCCAGCCAGGCCAGCCTCGTGGCACTCACAGGGCACATCTCCTACGGCTCCTCCAAAGCCGCCCTGGACAACATCACACGCGTCTCGGCCCTGGAGCTTGGCAAGCACAACATCCGCGTCAACAGCGTGAACCCGACCGTGGTCATGACGGACATGTCCAACTTCTACTGGGGACGACCCGAAATCGGCGGACCCTTCCTTGAGCAAATGCCCCTCGGACGCTGGGCCACGGTGGACGACGTGGCAGCACCGATCGTCTTCCTGCTCAGCGACGCCGCCTCCATGATCACCGGCGTCTCCCTACCCATCGACGGCGGATACACCAGCCGCTGACCTCAGTCCCTGCCACGAGGACGCCACGAACTGACCGCAATTTGGAATGGATGAGAACGAATATGAACGAAGAAAGCACCTCCGAGGCGATCATCGTCTGCGGAGTGCCCGGGAGTGGAAAGACAACATTCGCGCAGGATCTGGCCCGCGAACTCCACTGGACCATCCTTGACCTGGACACCCTCACGAATCCGTTGTTCGAACACATGGGCGGCGAGTTCCTCGTCGACGTCCCCACGGCACAACCCGCGGTCCGCGCGAGCGTGAACGACATCCGTTACACCTGCCTCTTCGACACGACGCGGGAGAATCTCACCCTCGGAAACAGTGTGGTCGTCGTCGCTCCCTTCACCTCTGAGCGCACCTTCCCGGCTGCCTGGGCCCGGCTCGTCGAGCGCCTGGCTATCCCGGCACCGCGAGTGCACCTCGCATGGATGGACACCCCGCCGAAAGAGGTCGTCAGACGCATGCAACTCCGCGGCGCGGCACGGGACCTCGAGAAGGTTAAGGAGCCCGGGAGCTTCCTCACACCCGAGGTCACGCGCCCGCCCGGCGTCGAACACATCCGTATCGACGGCCTGCTCACCCCGCGCGAACAAATCGACCAATTCCTCAAAGATTTCGCCGTGCGCGAGCCAGCGCGCTGAGACGCCGCTAAACGGCCCTCCACCAATTCCCCGACCGGGCGCCAAGCCGGCGACGGCGGCACCTCGTTCGAAAAGGCGAACTGACGTGCCGTCATCGCGGTGATCCCGGGCATCCGGCCCCAGATCCCCAAACCAAACCCATCCAATGAGGAGAAACCCAGTGAACACCCTTACGACTCTCGAGCGCCGCGGCATGGCAGCAATCTCAACCCCCGGCGGCAAAATGCTCGTCGTCGCCGCCGACCAGCGCAACGGCATGAAGGCGGTCATGAACGACGCCCCGGACGGGCCCGGCTCGATCTCCGCCGAGCAACTCTACGATGCGAAGGCGGACCTGGTCCGCTATCTGGGCAACGCCGCACCGGCGATCCTGCTCGATCCCGAAATCGCAATCCCCCGTGTGGCCGATGAAGGCGTCCTCTCGCGCGACACCGCCCTGGTGGTCGGCCTGGACGCGTCCGGGTTCGACACGGTCGACGGACTGCGCTACACCAACTTCGTCCCCGGAATGTCGCCCCGCAAGGTTCGTGATCTTGGCGGTGACGTCGCCAAGATGCTCTGGTACATGCGCCCTGACCTTCAGGATGCCGCCTCACGCGTCGCCGACGAAATCCGCGAACTTGTCACGGCATGCACCGAGGAGGGTCTCCTCCTCATCGTCGAAATCCTGGTCTACCGTCTCGAAGACGAAAGCGAAGAAGACTACGCCGCCGCATTCCCCCGCCTCGTAGCCGACGCCGCACGCCTCTCCGCCGAGTGCGGCGCCAAGGTACTTAAGCTGCAGTACCCAGGATCCGCCGAGGCCAGCGCCGCCGTCACCCAGGCAGCCGCCGGCGTGCCGTGGGCAGTCCTGTCGGCCGGCGTCGACCACGAAACATTCATCAAGCAGGTCGAGACCGCCGTCGCGAACGGTGCCGGGGGCGCCATGGCGGGACGCTCGCTGTGGAAGGACAGCCTGGCCGTTTCAGCGGAAACCCGCAAGCAGCTCCTGACCACACGGGCGCTCCCCCGCCTTCAGCAGCTCGAAGCCGCTCTGGACGGCACGCTCGTCGCGTCCTAACCAACAAAAGTAGAGGCTCCCCTATACGGGGGTGCCGGCAGCCTGCACGGTGAGGAAACCACCCAGCGGCTGCCGGCACCGGGCAGGCGTGCAGAGGCACTTCATCCTGAGCGCGTTCTAGGCTGCCAAGGCTTAGCGCCTCGGGTTCAGCGAGCCGGGCTATTCGATCTCTTCGGCCTCACGGTGTTCGTCGGCATCGAGCGGAACCACCCGTTCGTCATCGTCAAGGACGTCGGGCTGGTCCTCCCAGTCTTCCTCCACCGCCAGGTCCTCGCTGTAGTCATAGGCGGGATCGGCCTCGACCGTGGGACGGTCGGGGTGGCGGGCGTGGGTTTCGGTGCTATCCATGATGCAACCTCCGTTCGACGTGCCGCTGAGCCCATCGCACAGGCACATGAGGCAGCCGGTCATCACGCTACCCCGCCAATTCGTGGACCCTGTCCATCCATCCCAGCACTGCCCCCTGCTGCGGTCAAGGCCTCCCGGGAGCCTCCCGTTTTTGAGGTGCGCCTAAAACGTCCAGTGAGGATTACCGGCCGAAAAACCACGGAAATTGGCGATAAAGTGGAGCTGCAATGAGGCGATGAAGCCCGCCCCAGCAACCCAGGAGTCCCGGTGCAACCGCACACAAAACCCTCGCATTCTGACAATCCTTCGGACTCAAGCAGTCCATCGCAAGAGGCAGCAGCCACCAAGACTCCCCCGTCGTCGTCGGACATCAAGCGCTGGCGGCAGTACTTGGCGGACGAGCGGGCCGAGGCCGCCGTGTACCGCCAACTGGCGCAGCGCCGTGACGGCGAGGAACGCGAAATCCTTTTGGCCCTCGCAGAAGCCGAGGGTCGCCATGAGGCACACTGGCTCAGGCTCCTCGGCGAACATGCCGGCATGCCGAAGGCGGCCTCTGTCCGAAGCCAAATGCTCGGTTTCCTGGCCCGGAACTTCGGATCAGTGTTCGTCCTCGCCCTCGCCCAACGGGCTGAAGGCCGCTCGCCTTACGCGAAGGATCCGGCAGCGACCCGCGCCATGGCGGCCGACGAACAGATCCACGAAGAAGTAGTCCGCGGCCTGGCGACGCGCGGCCGCAACAGGTTGTCCGGCACCTTCCGCGCGGCCGTATTCGGCGCCAACGATGGCCTGGTCAGCAACCTTTCCCTCGTGATGGGCATGGCTGCCACCGGCGTTCCCGCCACCGTGGTCCTGTTCAGCGGCATCGCCGGCCTGCTCGCGGGCGCGCTCTCCATGGGTGCCGGCGAGTATGTCTCAGTCCGCTCCCAGCTCGAGCTCCTCAAGGCCACGCGCCCCACCCAGGCAACGCTGACCGCCGCACCGGCCCTGGACATCGAGCACAATGAGCTGGTCCTCGTATATCTGGCCCGGGGCATGTCCCGCGAAGCCGCCGAACACCGGGCCGCGGAGCGCATGGGCCTCTACACCTGCGATTGCGATCCCAGCCTCTCGCTCCACCCCGAAGTGGAAGAAACCGTCAACGAGCACGAGGCAGTGGGCTCCGCCTGGGGCGCAGCGATCTCGAGCTTCTGCTTCTTCGCTTCGGGCGCCATCGTGCCCATCCTGCCGTTCATCTTCGGCATGACGGGCTTCGCGGCGCTGGCCGTGGCCGGTACGCTGGTGGGCATCGCGCTTCTGTCGACCGGCGCCGTCGTCGGCTTGTTGTCCGGAACCTCGCCGCTGACCCGCGGCCTCCGGCAACTCGCCATCGGCCTCGGTGCGGCCGCGGCCACGTATGGGCTGGGACTCGTCTTCGGCGCAGTCATCGGTTAGTAGCGCCGGCGCAACGGGGCGCGGGTGAGGGACTTGGGGGAAGACTTGCATTCAAACTACGGGTACGACGGCGGCCCGCCGCCCAAGCGCGCCAGTACCGTTCTGGCCCTGTTCCGAAACTTGACGGTCGTGGCGGCCGTCGCTGCCGTAGCCGTGCTTGTCAGTGGATTCCTCCGGGGCGACCCCGGCATCACCGGCTTGCTTCCGAACCTGGCTCCTTCCGCCCATGCCACGGCAAGCAGCCCCGGGCAGGACGCGGCTTCCGGGCAAGGGCCACAAAAGGCGGCCCGTGCGCCGGATACCCCGCCGCCTGGCCTGGAAGAAGCCGGGCACCCGCTCGGCTCCCCCGCCAAGCCTGCCGTGGCCAGCAACTCCTACAAGTTCCTGGCCACCAACGCCGACGGCACGCCGGTGGGCTATTCTCCATGCCGGCCATTGCACTACGTGGTCAACGCTGCCCTCGCCCCGGCCGGATCCGAAGGGCTCATCGCCGACGCCATCGCCAAGATCGCCGACGCCACAGGCCTCAAATTCGTTGACGACGGCACCACCACGGAAAACCCCTCCGAGAAGCGCAAGCCATACCAGCCCGCGCTCTACGGCGATCGTTGGGCACCCCTCCTGATTTCCTGGACCACTCCCGAAGCTGCTCCGGCGTTGACCGGAACTGTCATCGGCACCGGCGGCAGCACCATGTACAGCTTCGGCACCGGACCCAAGAGCTACGTCTCGGGAAGCCTGGACCTGGACGCCCCGCAAATCACGGAGCTGCTGGGCGTCTCCGGCGGAGCCCATTACGTCTCCGCGGTGATTCAACACGAACTTGGCCACGTGGTGGGCCTTGACCACGTAGAAGATCCAATCCAGCTCATGTACCCGGAAATCGGTGCCCCAGATGGTTTGGCGGCCGGAGACCTGAACGGACTCTACAAACTCCACACCGCCCCGTGCCGGAGCGATCTGTAGCCCAGTTCAGGCCCTCCCCTGGCTCTGGCCCACGCCTACCCCTGCCCACCCCACTGGACATGCCCACCCTTCAGCCCCAGCCCACGCTTAGCCCTGCCCATCCCCACGGGACATGCCCACCCTTCAGCCCCAGCAGTGGACATATGAGTGCTATGTCCATTGCTCCTGGCCAAGGCTGAGCATGCTCAACGGGCTATGAGTGCTATGTCCACTGCTCCAGGCCAAGGCAGGGCATGCTCAAGGGGAATGGGCGTGGATCGTTGGACATGTCCCTAGCTGGGGGTCGTCTGTAGCAGCCGGGCCGGCTTGAAACTGGCTCCTGCGCCTGGATAGCTCGGGACGTCGATCCGGGCGTGGCTGTGGATCTCGTTGACGGTGGCCTTGGTGTGTTCGGCGATCCGTTCCAAGGTGGTCACCCACATTCCGTCCATGGCTTTGACGCGTTCGATCAGCTGCTCCAAGGCAACGGCCTTGGATGGACGGCCGGAGATAAACGGGTGGTTGGTCAAGACGAAGCAACTGCCTTGGGCGTGATGTGCCTCGGCTTCCAAGGTCCACATCTCCAAGACCTTGGCCGGACTCTCGATGACGCCACTTCCTGTTACTCCCGGGTAGAACGCGTACTGCTCCCAATCGTCCAGCGCCCAATCTACCGGGATCTCCACGATGTCCCGTGACTCGCCCGGGGCAACCGCCATCCGGTAGGGGGCATCGCCGTCGAGCAGGCTTGAATCGTAGAGGAAACCACGGTCCGCGAGCAGCGCCGGCGAATGCCAGTTCAGCTCCCACCACGGTGCCCTGTAGCCGACCGGCCTGACCCCGGCTACCTTCGCGAGGGCTTCGAGCCCGCGGTCCAGGTAGCTGGCCTCGGTGGCGGCGTCGATTCCCTGCATGGGTTCGTGCAGGTAGCCGTGGTGGGCGACTTCGTGGCCCCCGTCGACGATCCGCCGCACCACGTCCGGGTAGCTCTCCGCCGTGAACCCGGGGATGAAGAAGGTCCCGTGGATCTCTTGGCGCTCGAGGATCTTCAGGAGCCTCGGAACAGCGACCCTCGGGCCGTAGGACTGGTGGCTCATGAGGGACATGCGCCGGGCACTCGTGGGATCGTGCGCGATGGTGCAGGATTCGGCGTCGACGTCGAACGTGAAGGATGACGCTGCCCTGAAATTTTCCGGCCACGCGATCGGGTGTGCCTCGTCGGGAAAAGCGTTGGTGGTCATCGGGGTTCCTCTCAGTCGTTGACCAGATTGGCGACGGCGTCTCCCGCAAGGGGCTGCGCCGACCCGTCGGCGGACGGCACTCCATCGGCGGACGGCAACGGAAGGTATCGGGAATGAACCCGTGGGCCCAGTGCGCCGTAAACTGCCGCGGCAACAAGTCCGCCTGCCAGCCAGGACAAGTCGATCCCGCCCATGGCTGTCGCGATGGGACCTTGCATGATCGGCAGGACGCCGTACATGAACAGCCATGTGGCAAAGATGCCCACCAGGAGCGCGGTGATCCCGGCCCAGTTGAATGCCGGGAGCCGACGGGTGCCCACAGGGTCGAAGAGCCGGTCGACACCCACGGGGCTGCGCTTGTCCACCCAGAAGTAGTGCACCAGCATGATGCCGCCCCATGCGGCGACCCACGCCACGAGCCCGCCGAGCCAAGTGCTCAGGGTTGAGGCGAAGTCCGACTGCAGGATGAAGAACACGACGCCGACCAGTGCCAGGATCCCGACGAAGAGGTTCAAGGAACGGCGCTTGGCCTTGATGTCCAAAGCCTGGGCAGCCACCGAGAAGGTGTAGATGTTCAGGATGTTCGTCGCGATGGGACCGTGCAGGACCAGGAAGAGCACCGGGATCGCAAGGACGCCGAAGTTGTCGACGATGAGGTGGCCGGGGTCGGCCGTGCCGCTCTTCGTTGCAAGGCTGGCGCCGAGGATGCCGAGCCACACTACAGGGAGGAACTGGCCGAAAACCGAGGCGAGGTAAACCTTGTGCTTGGGGACGGACTTGCTGACGAAGCGTGAATAGTCCGCCGCGTAGGTGAACCAGGTGATTCCCCAGCCGATCCCGATGACCGTCATCACGGTGGTCATGGCCGCGATTCGTTCGCCGCCTTCAAGGACGGCACCGGGAGGGCCCGCGTAGCCCCAATCGATGTTCATGCCGAACCAGGCCACGGCGGACATGGCGATCAGCACCACGATGGTGGGCGGGACGGTCCACTTCTCGAAGGCCGCGATGGCCTTGTAGCCGAACCAGGCGATGGTGACCTGGGCGGACATGATGAGGAAGGCCACCAGGATCTTGGGGCCCACGTTGGGCTGTTCCGGATCGACCAGGCCGAGCTTGCCGAGGAGTGCCATCACGAGGTCCAGGATGATCCAGGTGTTGACGGCGCACCAACCGATTCCGAGGAGTGCCTGGATGGCGCTCGGGAGATAGTTGCCGCGGCGGCCGAAGACGGCCCGGGCAAGGACCATCCCGGTGGCACCGGTCCGTTGCCCCAGAAGGACAAACAGTCCAAAGAGTGCCATGCCGATCAGGTTTCCCACCACCAGGACGGTGACGGTATCGGCAAAGCCCAGTCCAAGCTGGACGCCGAGGGCACCGAGGACCCAGTTGATGGGGGCAAGGTTTGCGCCTGCCCAGATCCAGAATTGGCCCGCTACGCTGCGGGTACGCGCTGATTCGGGGATGGACTGCAGGTTCTGTTCGACGTCGGTCTGCGCCGTTGCAGCCCCAGGCGTCGCAGTGGATAAGTTCTCGTGCATTGGGGGATCCTCCGTGTAGGAAAGGGACTCCTTCAATGTATGTGCCCCAGATCACAGCAACAAGATACGATGTGTACGATAGATCCCAAAAATTAATTACGGAGTGTCATGTCCCTGCTTCTTGCCGACGCTTTCGAACACGAAAGCCTGAAGGCCGCTGAACCAGTCCTGCGGACGGATGTGCCCGAGGCCCTCTCGCGGCAGCTCCGCTGGGTCCATTCGAGCGAGGTGCTGGACATCGCTCCGCTGCTGCGGGGCGGAGAGCTGCTTCTGAGCGGCGGGCAGGCTCTCGCCACTGCTTCGGAGGAGCGCCGCGTGGATTACGTCCGCCAACTCGCGGCCCGCGGCATCACAGCTTTGGCCATCGAAACGGGCCCCGAGCTGCCCGCGATACCGGCCTCCATGCTCGACGCCGGCCACGAGGCCGGGCTGCCCATCATCGAGTTGTGCAAAGTGGCCCCCTTCGTCGGCATCATGCAGGCGATCAACTCGCTGCTGGTCAGCGAATCGGTGGCGCAATTGCAGTTCGGCGACGAAACTAGCCATGCCATGGCGGCGGAGCTCGCGCACGGAGGCGGACTGGATCAGCTCCTCGCCGTTCTGGCCAGCCGGACGGGTGCCGGGGCGAGGCTCGTCTCGCCGTCGGGCATCACTTTGGGAAGCGCAACGGCCGCTGGCCAGTCCGGTCCCAGCACCGTCACAACCGTCGATGTGCCCGTCCGCGGCGTGCTGGCGGCCCGCGTCGAGTTGGAAGTGCCCGACGACGGCGATGCCAACCTTGCGCGGGTGGCCGGCGAGCGGTGCGTCGATATCCTCGGGCTGGCGTTGCTGCAACGCATGCCACCCGGCCTGAAGGAACTTGCCGGCATCGAGCTCATGCGGGCCATCAGTTCGGGCACCCAGTCATGGCGACTCCAGCAATTGGGACTAGCCTCGGGGTTCCCGGCCAGCGGTCCGGTCGCCGCCGTCGTGGTGCGTTCCCCAGCGGCGGGACAGCTCCGGACGCAACTGGACGGCATCCTGCATCAAGCGGTTCCGCAAAGTGCGAGTTATGCGGACAACGCCGAATTGATCGCCTTGGCCGCGCTCCCCGACGCCACGGCAGTGGCTTCGCGCATCGCGCTCATCCAAGCGCTTCAGGCTTTGGAGGTCCCCGGCGGATCGGTCATGGCCGTGGGTCCGC
>FTCF01000267.1_pt1 | contig 21787 bp, 17 predicted proteins | sample 1639631 | NCBI WGS metagenome assembly FTCF01 (sample SAMEA3914864, study PRJEB12502) | metagenome | biome: forest; material: soil | place: USA | collected 2012-03-12 | depth 0.3 m
CAGGCCGAGTTGGTGACCGCCCGGGAAGCCGCCGAGGAAGCCAGCCGATTGAAGTCGGAGTTCCTCGCCACCATGAGCCATGAGATCCGCACACCGATGAACGGGGTAATCGGGCTGACCGGCTTGTTGCTGGACACCCCGTTGGAGGAAACCCAGCGCCAATATGCCGAGGGCGTCAAGGGCGCGGGCGAAGCCCTGCTGAGCCTGATCAACGACATTCTGGACTTCTCGAAACTCGAAGCCGGCAAGGTCGATCTGGACCCGGCGCCCTTCAATCCGCGCACGCTGGTTGAGGAACTCGCAGTCCTTCTTGCCGAGACTGCTCAGGCCAAAGGCCTGGAGCTGATCGCGTACTGCCGGCCGGAAGTTCCGGCGATGCTGGTGGGCGACGCCGGCCGCATCCGGCAGATCCTGCTCAATCTGGCCTCAAACGCCGTGAAGTTCACTCCCTCAGGGGAAGTCGTCATCAGCGTGAAGCTCGTGGAACAAGAATCCGCGGACGTGCGGGTACGCTTCGAAGTCCGTGATACCGGGATCGGGATCGAGGAGGCAGACCATCTCAGGCTCTTCGAATCGTTCTCGCAGGCCGACGCCTCAACTACCCGGCGTTACGGCGGGACCGGCCTTGGACTGGCGATCTCGAGGAGGCTAACCGAGGTGATGGGCGGCGAGATCGGGGTGGACAGCTCCTTGGGCAACGGCAGCACTTTCTGGGCCACCCTGCCCCTGGCAGTGAGCGGGTCTCCCGCAGCTCCGCCGTCGATCTCGCCCGGGCAACTGACGGGACTCCGGGTCCTGGTGGTGGACGACAACTCGACCAATCGGCTCGTCCTCGAGGCGCAATTGGCGGGCTGGCGGATGAATCCGGAGGCTGTCGGGGACGCGCAGCAGGGCTTGGACCGCTGCCGCGAAGAAGCCGCCGCGGGACGCCCCTTCGACATTGCGGTGCTGGACATGTGCATGCCCGACATGAACGGCTTGGAGCTGGCACACAAATTGAGCACCGACGTCGCGCTCGCATCCACGCGGATCATCATGCTGACGTCCACCATGAATGTGGACAAAGCCGAACTCGTGGCCGCCGGGGTCCAGGAGTGGTTGACGAAGCCCGTGCGCAGCTCCGAGTTCTACGACCGCCTCATGCGTCTCGTCGCGAAACGTCCGATCGCGGCTCCCGCGGTTTCCCCCGCAATCCCGGTGACCATCAGCCAACCTTCGCGGGGCCTGATTTTGGTCGTCGAGGACAACGAGGTCAACCAGCTCGTGGCCCGCAGCATGGTTGCGAAGCTCGGGTACGAGGCCGACGTCGTAGCTGACGGCAGCGAGGCAGTCGCCGCTACCGCGGCCACAGAGTATGCCGCGGTCCTGATGGACTGCCACATGCCCGTCATGGACGGGTTCGAGGCCACCAAGGCCATCCGTGCCCGGAACGATGGCCGCAGAAGGCTCCCCGTCATTGCGATGACCGCAGGCGCCCTGGATGAGGACCGTGAGCGCTGCCTTGCGGCCGGCATGGACGACTACCTGACCAAACCCGTGGACGTGGACAAATTGGACCAGGTCCTCTCGCGATGGATACCCGGAACACCGAAGGAAAGTGCCGGACCCGCGCTCGACCCCGCGAGGCTGGACACGTTGCGCGACCTTGGCCCGGCAGACGGACTGGGGTTGCTGCCTGCCGCAGCCCACGCCTTCAGGCAAGACATCCAACCGAGCCTGCACGCACTCCGCCGGGCTCTGGACAACGGAAGCGGAGACGTATTCAGGCAAGTGGCCCACAAATTGAAGGGCGCCGCGGCCAACATCGGGGCCGCCCGCGCGGCCCGGATGTGCGAAGAACTGGAACGCAGCTCATCAAGCGGCAAGCCTGTCGATTACGCACTCCTGGCGGCCCTTGAAGCCGAGCTTGACCTCGTCGACAAAGCGTTGGACCAAGCCCTGTCGGTGGCCTCGTGAAGGTCCTGGTGGCGGACGACGACTTCGGTTCGCGTCTGGTGGCGAAGGCGGCAGTGGAGCAGTCCGGCCACGAATGCATCGTGGCTGCGGACGGCAGCTCCGCCTGGGAGATGTACCGGCAACACCGGCCGCAAGTGGTGGTGACTGACCTGATGATGCCCGGGCTCAACGGGCTGGAGCTCTGCCGCGCCATCCGCTCCGCGGAAGAGGACTCCTACACGTACCTTGTCCTTGTCACCTCGAAGGATTCACGTGAGGACGTCGTCGCGGGCATGCAGGCCGGTGCTGATGACTACGTGGCCAAGCCCCTTGACCCGTTCGCCTTGCATACCCGGCTGTTGGTGGCGCAAAGGGTGACTTCGCTCCACACGGATCTTGCACGCTACCGTGCCGCGCTCGCCGAGCAAGCCCGCACCGATCCCCTGACGAAGCTCCATAACCGGCTGAAGCTCTCCGAGGACCTGGAACAGCTGCACCAGACAAGCGCCCGCTACGGAACGGACTACAGCCTGGCGATCTGCGACGTGGACAATTTCAAGAGATACAACGATCTTTACGGCCACCAAGCCGGTGACCTCGCCTTGCAGTCGGTTGCGGCCTCCCTTGCCGGCGAAGGGCGCGAAAGCGACGGAATTTACCGCTTCGGCGGGGAGGAGTTCCTCTTCCTGCTGCCGGGCCAGACGGTATCCGGCGCGGAAACAAGGCTCACACGCGCTCTCGAGGCCGTACGGGACCTGGGCATCGCGCATTCAGGCAACCCCTCGGGCACCCTGACCTTGAGCGCCGGTCTCTCGGCCTTCGTGCCCGACCACCGGGTCAGCAGTGAACGGCTCCTCAAAGAAGCCGACATGGCGTTGTACACCGCCAAGTCCGCCGGACGGAACCGCGTGGAAGTCGCGCCGGAAGTTCGTCAACACACCCGGAGCTGAGACCCGGCCACGAGGAGGCGCGCCCGGGTCCTACAGCTCCGGAACAGCTTCCTGGGCCACAGCCGTCGCTTCCGCGAACTGCGTGTTGTACAGCTCCGCGTAGCGCCCGTCCGCGGCGAGGAGCTCTGCGTGCGTACCGCGCTCAACGATCGATCCGTCCTCCACGACCAGGATGACATCGGCGGCCCGGATGGTGGAGAGCCGGTGGGCGATCACGACGGCGGTGCGTCCCTCGAGTGCCTCGCCCAAGGCCGCCTGGACGGCGGCTTCACTCGTGGAATCCAAGGCCGCCGTGGCTTCGTCGAGGATGACGACCCTCGGTTGGGCGATGAGGAGGCGTGCGATGGTGAGCCGTTGGCGTTCCCCGCCGGAAAGGCGGTAGCCGCGCTCCCCCACCACGGTCTCCAGGCCATCCGGCAAGGAGCGGACCATGGCTTCGAGCCGGGCGCGCCGGAGCACGTCCCACATTTCCTCGTCCGTCGCTCCAGGCCGGGCCAGCCGCAGGTTGGAGGCGATGCTTTCATGGAAGAGGTGGCCGTCCTGGGTGACCATGCCCAGGGTCGCCCGGAGGGAATCGAACGTGACATCCCGGACATCCAGGCCCGTCCCCTGACCGCGGCCGCCCAAGCGCACGGCGCCGGAGTCGACGTCGTACAGGCGTGACAGCAGCTGGGCCACTGTGGACTTGCCGGCCCCTGATGAGCCAACGAGCGCCACGGTTTGACCGGGCTCCACGCGGAAGCTGATTCCGTGCAGGACCTCTTCGCCGCCGCGGGTATCAAGCGTCGCCACTTCCTCCAGCGACGCAAGGGACACCTTGTCCGCGGACGGATAGGCGAACCGGACGTCGTCGAACTCCACCGCAACGGGTCCCGAAGGCACCGCGACGGCGTCGGGCTTCTCCTGGATGAGCGGCTTAAGGTCCAGGATCTCGAAGACCCGCTCGAAGCTGACCAACGCGCTCATGACCTCCACATGGGCACTGGACAGCGCGGTGAGCGGCGCATAGAGCCGGGTGAGCAGCAGGGCCAGCACGACGACGTCGCCCGCCGCCAGCTGCCCGCTCAGCGCAAGCCAACCGCCCAGTCCGTAAACGAGCGCGAGGGCCAGGGCGGAAACGAGGGTCAGCGCAGTGATGAAGGTGAACTGCAACATGGCCGTACGGACACCGATGTCCCGCACGCGGCCGGCGCGCAGGGCGAACTCGGCGGATTCTTCGTCCGGGCGGCCGAACAGTTTGACGAGCGTGGCGCCGGGTGCGGAGAAACGCTCCGTCATTTGGGTTCCCATGGCCGCGTTGTGGGATGCCGCTTCACGACGGAGGTCGGCCAGCTTGGAACCCATGCGGCGTGCGGGGATGAGGAAGATCGGCAGCAGCACCATCGCCAGGACCGTGACCAGCCAGGAGGTGTTGAGCATGACAATTAGAGTCAGGGCCAAGGAGACGACGTTGCTGACCACTCCGGAGAGGGTGCCCGCGAAGGCCGATTGGGCTCCGATGACGTCGTTGTTGAGCCGGCTGACGAGGGCTCCGGTACGGGTCCGGGTGAAGAAGGCGATGGGCATGCGCTGCACATGGTCGAACACCCGCGTCCGCAGATCAACGATCACGCCTTCGCCGATCACGGAAGACAGCCACCGGGTCAGCAGTCCGACTCCGGCGTCGGCGACGGCCACGGCAGCGATGAGCGCGGCCAGCCCGATCACGACATCCACGCCTGCATGGGCGATGAGCGCGTTCACCACCTTGCCGGCCAGCACCGGCGTAGCCACGGCAAGGAATGCGCCCGCGATGGAGGCCAACACGAAGGCGATCAGCTTGTTGCGGTGCGGTTTCGCGAAAGCGAGCACGCGCTTGATGGTTTCCCGCGAGAACGGCTGGGAGCCGCTCTTGGCGCGGGTGATGTTGTAGAGCGAGCGCCAGGCGACGCCATCCATGCTCATGGCTTGTGATTCCCCATTCCGGAAGTGTGGTGCAGTTCGGTCACGGTGCCGTTGTCAAGGTGCCAGCGGGAATCGAGCCGGACGTTTTCGAGCAAGCGGCGGTCGTGCGTGACCAGCAGGAGCGCGCCGTCGTAGCCGTCGAGCGCTTCCTCGAGCTGCTCGATCGCCGGCAGGTCCAAGTGGTTGGTGGGTTCGTCCAGGACCAGCAGGTTGACGCCGCGGGCCTGAAGCAGCGCGAGCGCCGCGCGGGTGCGTTCGCCCGGGGACAAGGAATCCACGGTCCGGGAGGTGTGGTCCGCCTTGAGGCCGAATTTCGCCAGAAGGGTGCGGACATCCGCGGAGTTCCATTCGACCAGGACGGATTCGACGGCGTCTGCCAGGGTGAGGTGCCCCGCCAGCAGTCCTCGGGCTTGGTCGATCTCGCCGATCGCCACGGATGCACCCATGGAGGCATCTCCGGCGTCGGGCTGTTGAAGCCCGAGCAGCAGCCGCAGGAGGGTGGACTTTCCTGCGCCGTTGGGTCCGGTGATGCCGATGCGTTCGCCGGCGTTGAGCTGGAGGTTGACCGGTCCGAGCGTGAAGTCGCCTTGGTGTGCCACGACGTCGCGCAAGGTTGCGACGACGGAGCTGGAGCGCGGAGCCTGGCCGATGCTGAACTGCAGCTGCCATTCCTTGCGCGGCTCTTCCACCTCGTCAAGCCGGGCGATGCGGGACTCCATCTGACGGACTTTCTGGGCCTGCTTTTCCGAGGACTCAACGCTCGCCGCCCTGCGGATCTTGTCGTTGTCCGGGCTCTTCTTCATCGCGTTACGGACGCCCTGCGAGCTCCATTCGCGCTGCGTCCGGGCCCGGGACACGAGATCCGCCTTGGTGTTGGCGAATTCCTCGTAGCGTTCGCGGGCGTGCCGCTTTGCCACGGCCCGCTCTTCGAGGAAGGAATCGTAACCGCCGTCGTAGACCGCCACGCTGTTCTGGGCCAGGTCCAGTTCCAGCACCTTGGTAATGCAGCGTGCCAGGAACTCGCGGTCGTGCGAGACCAATACGGCGCCGCCGCGAAGGCCCTGGACGAATGATTCAAGTCGGGCGAGTCCGTCGAGGTCCAGGTCATTGGTGGGCTCGTCGAGGAGCACCACGTCGAAGCGGCTCAGCAGGAGCGCCGCCAAGGCAACGCGCGCGGCCTGTCCCCCGGACAAGCCCGTCATGAGCGCCTCCGGACCCGATTCGAGGCCAAGCTCCGCCAACACCGCGGGGATCCGGTCCTCCAGGTCCGCGGCACCCGATGCCATCCAGCGGTCAAAGGCCAAGGAATACGCGTCGTCGGCATCCGCGGTCCCGGCGGCGAGCCCCTCCGCGCCTGCCTCCATCTCGGCCGTGGCCTGGGCGCAACCCGTGCGGCGGGCAATGTAGGCGGCGACGGTTTCGCCGGGGGTGCGTTCGTGTTCCTGGGGCAGCCAGCCCACAAAGGCGTCGCTGGGCGCGAGGCTGACCGTGCCCTCTTGGGGGCGGTCAGCTCCTGCGAGGATGCGCAGCAGGGTGGATTTCCCGGCGCCGTTGGCGCCGACGACACCCACGACATCTCCTGGAGCGACGGTGAGGGAGAGCTTCGAGAACAAGGTGCGGTGACCGTGGCCGCCGGAGAGCTCTTTGGCGACAAGCGTTGCGGTCATTGGTCTATCCTCTCACTGCTCCGCTCTTGAGCGGAAAGGCCGGCCACGCGAAAAGACCGGGGCATGGAAGAACCCGCTGGTCCGTACTTGGGGGGTGTGCGGACCAGCGGGTTCGAGAATCAAGCATAATTCAATGTGCCCGCATCGTAAAATCAACCTCGCAGGAACCGTCTTCCGGAAACCTGCCGCGACAAACCGTCTACCAGAAAGTGGTTCATGTCCCTCCCTTCCAAGGCGTTCCAGCGCTGGCTGCACGGGATCGCCCCGAACACCAGCACGGCCGATGTCTGCCGCTTTTCGGGAGTGAAGCGCACCACGCTGGCCCAGCAATTGGTCCGCGGCAAGGTGGCCGAGAGTTCACTCGTGAGCATCAGCCGGGCCTTCGACATGAATCCCTTCGACGCATTGGGCCAATTCGAGGCCTACGCGGCGCTTCGCGGGACCCCGGTTCCCCCCACTGACGCGGAACTCGTCAGCCAGGTCTCCACCATGGACCTGCTGCGTGCCGTCGTGGAGCGCTCGGGCCCCCGGGAGGGCGTCGCGCCTTTGGTCCTGGCGGAGACTCCGCACCCGAGTTCGGTCAGGAACTGGGTGGACGCGATCGACGACGGCGAGCTGCGCCACCGCGTGAGCGCGGCCAGCGGGATCGCACCGCAGAACTTCTCCGCGCACCTGACAGCCAACCGGCTGCCCCCGGAACTGGCCTTGGCAACGTCGCGCGCCGCCGGCGTCGGACCGGCCGGAGGCCTCGTGGCCAGCGGCCTCGTCACCGAAGCCGAGGCGGGATGGGCCCCCGGGGCGCGGCGGGAGGCACTGGACAGGATGACAGAAGGCGAACTGGCCCTGTTGGCCGGAGAGCGGCTGCAAGCCCTCGGCAAGGCCCTGCGCCGCCATGAGCACGAGCTCGACCACAGCAACAGAATCTGGGAGAACCTGGGATGACCACCGTGTTGGCGTGGGCCACGCTCTCCATTTGCCTCGTCTTGACGGCCATTCGCGTTCCCAGCGCCGTCCGGGGCGAGAACCGGATGATGTTCGTCCTGTTCGCACTGATTACCCTCGACATCCTGCTCAGCATCGAGGGTCCTTACTTGGTGATCGACGGGTGGCTGGGAAACTTCAACCTTTGTAACCTGCTCCTTCGGTTCATGCTCTACGGAACGTTCCTGCTCATGGGCATCAAGGTCGCCAGGGCCTTCGCTTCATCCAGCGGGGAACGTGCCATCCGGGGGCCGATCGGCTTGGCCGTCTTGGGAGCCACCGCGGTCCTCACGGCCTTCTTTTTCTTCTCGATGGACACGAGGGACTCCACTGTTGGCCTGAGCGACCTGGACCCGGGGCCAGCCCTTGATACTTATGCGGCCTTGGGTAGGTTCTACCCGGGCTACGTTGCCGTATGCCTCGTCCCGGGCATGTGGCGGTCTGTTCGAGGCTCGGGCCCCGTTCTGCTCCGTGCCGCCTCCGCGACACTGCTCCTGGGCCTCGGTTTGCTGATCGTGTCGCAGGTTTTTCCGCTCATCCCGCTCTCGAATACGTGGCTGCGGCCGCTCATCAACTACTCCGCCGCTTTGGCGACCGCGCTTGGATTGGGAGGCATCTGGCTGTCCAAAATCGTTGCCGGCCGGACCCGCCGCACGGTAACGTAAAAACATACCGCGTAACCTCTTTCATAAATCCATTATATCGTGCCATAATTATGAATGTGTGAAGGCGACGCAGCCTGACCTTTGAATCAATGAACGGGTTTCGGAGGTTCGTGGCGCGTGCGGGAGCACTTTTGGGGGGATGAGTGGTGGCGGGCTGTTGGGGACCGCCCCCACTCAGCCTTTTTAAGCGTCCTTCCGTGTAGGCCCGCAGCAACCGGGCACGGTCCCGTGACTAAGATGGCTTTCATGAAGAGCCTGCCCACTCGCCGCATCGCCCTGTCCGCAACACTTGCCGCCGTCGCGCTGGCACTGACTGCTTGCGGCGGCGGCTCCTCGCCGTCGTCGACGTCGGGTGGAGACACGTCACTGTCCTCCATCAAGTCCAAAGGCGAGATCGTCATCGCCACCGAAGGCACGTACCGGCCGTTCAGCTTCCACGAGAACGGGGCCGGTCCCCTCACTGGCTTCGACGTCGAAATCGCCCAGGCCGTGGCCGGCAAGCTCGGAGTAAAGGCAACCTTCCAGGAAACCCAGTTCGATGGCATCTTCGCGGGCCTTGATTCCAAGCGCTTCGACACTATCGCCAACCAGATCTCCATCAACCCTGAGCGCACGGCCAAGTATGACTTCTCGGCCCCATACACGATCTCCAATGGCGTCGTCGTGACCAAGTCCGACAACAACTCGATCAACAGTTTCGCCGATCTCAAAGGCAAGACCACCGCACAGTCATTGACCAGCAACTTCTACAAGATGGCAGTTGACGCAGGCGCCAACGTCCAGTCCGTCGAAGGCTGGGCGCAAGCCGCCACCTTGGTCCGCCAGGGCCGCGTCGACGCAACCGTCAACGACAAGCTGACCTACCTCGACTACGCCAAAAGCACCCCGGACTCCGGCTTGAAGATCGCCGCGGAGACCACGGACAAGACCCAAAGCGCCATGGTCTTCCGCAAGGGATCCGCCGAGCTGAAGGCCGCAGTGGACAAAGCGCTCACGGACCTTCGAGCCGACGGCACCCTCGCCAAGATCTCCCAGAAGTACTTCGGCGCAGACGTTACCAAGTAGCCGGCGGCCCAACAGATGACCTTCAACTGGGACCTCGTCTGGAGTTCCTTCGGGCCAATCATCGGCGGCGCCGTCACCGGAACCATCCCCCTGACCCTGGCCTCATTCGCCATCGGCCTGGCGTTGGCGCTGCTCGTTGCGCTCTTGCGCCTGAGCCCGAACAGGCTGCTCTCGGCCGTCGCGCGCTTCTACGTCTCAGTGATCCGGGGGACTCCCCTCCTGGTGCAGCTGTTCGTGATCTTCTATGGCCTCCCGAGCATCGGCGTGAAGCTCGAGCCGTGGCCGAGCGCCATCATCGCGTTTTCCCTCAATGTGGGCGGCTACGCGGCCGAGGTCATCCGCGCAGCGATCCTGTCCGTGCCCAAGGGCCAATGGGAGGCAGGGCACACCATCGGTATGTCGCGGCCGCAAACGCTCGTGCGGATCATCCTCCCGCAAGCGGCCAGGGTCTCAGTGCCCCCGCTGTCCAACACCTTCATCTCCCTGGTGAAGGACACCTCGCTGGCTTCGCTCATCCTCGTCACCGAGCTTTTCCGCAACGCCCAGCAGATCGCCGCGTTCAGCCAGGAATTCATGATCCTGTACCTCGAATCCGCCTTGGTCTACTGGGTTATCTGCCTCGTCCTCTCCACGGGCCAGTCCGCCCTGGAGCGTAGATTGGACCGTTATGTCGCCCACTGAGCCCAGCAACGCCCTTCAAGGGAACTCCGGGCTGGTGTTGTCCGCACGGGACCTCGCCAAAGCCTTCGGCAGCAACGTGGTGCTGCGCGGCATCGACATCGACGTCCGCCGCGGACAGGTGGTTGCCTTGATCGGGCCCTCCGGTTCGGGAAAGACGACGGTCCTGCGCTCGCTCAACGGCCTCGAAGTGCCCGACGCCGGCACGGTCACCTTCGGGGACGCCGACGCCGGTACAGTCCGCGGATCCGGCGCAGGACTGACCCTCGATTTCGCCGGCACAGTGGGCAAGCGCGAGATCGCCGCCCTCCGGGACCGCAGCGCCATGGTGTTCCAGCACTACAACCTGTTCCCGCACATGACGGTGCTCAAGAACATCATCGAGGGACCGCTGCAGGTCCAGAAGCGCCCCCGGGCGCAAGTAGTGGCGGAGGCCGAGCGGCTCCTCGCCAGGGTGGGCCTCGCGGACAAACGCGATGCCTACCCCTTCGAGCTGTCAGGCGGCCAGCAACAACGCGTGGGAATCGTGCGCGCCTTGGCCCTCAAACCCCAACTGCTGCTCTTCGACGAGCCCACCTCTGCCCTGGACCCGGAACTCGTGGGTGAAGTGCTGGGTGTCATCAAGGAACTTGCCGACGAAGGCTGGACCATGGTGATCGTGACGCACGAGCTCGCCTTCGCCCGGCAAGTTGCCGACGAAGTCATCTTCATGGACGGCGGCGTGGTGGTCGAGCGAGGGCCGGCAGCGGAGGTCTTGCGGGAGCCGCGCGAGGAACGCACCAAGCAATTCGTCAAGCGCCTCCAGCACGACGTCTGAGGCCCAACTGACTCGCATTTGTTGTCGTTTTGGAGCCTCAAAACGACAACAAATGCGAGTCAGTTGGGTGGGTGGGCACGCAATCAGCGGCTGAAACGCAAGGTCACCAACTGGAACGGGCGCAGGGTCAATTCGGCGGCACCCGCTCCCGGAGTCACCCCGGGAGCCTCGACGGTGCGCTCCAGGAGGTCCACTGATTGCACCATCCGTGATTCGAAGTTGGCAGTGATGAGGCCTGTGGAACGTTCACCCAGCGATTCGTAAAGCCTCACGATGACATCTCCGGAGCCGTCCTCGGCAAGCTTGACGGCTTCGATGACCAGCGCTTGGTTGAACACCGTGAAGAGCGGCTCCACGGGATTCGCCCCCGCCAGCAGCCTCGGTTTGAGGTTGGTCCGGTAGCCCTCTTCCACGGCGCCGCCGATGCTGGCGCCGGGCCGGATGCTCAGATCCAGGACGTGCACACCGAGGTCGGCCCGGGGGTCCGGGAACTTGGGCGCCCGCAGCAGTGACACCCGGACGTTGGTGGTGGTTCCGCCGTCGTCGCGGATGGTCCGCGTGACGTCATGCCCATAGCTTGACGCATTGGAGATGGCGACGCCGTAGCCCGGTTCTGCAACGTGGATCCAGCGGTGGGCGCAGAATTCGAACTTGGCAGCTTCCCAGGACGTGTTGGTGTGGGTCGCCCGGAATACGTGGCCGAACTGGGTCTCGGAGGCGGATCGGTCGGCACGGACATCCAGCGGGAAACCGATCTTCAGGAGTTTCTCGTGCTCCTGCCAGTCCACGGTGGTGGAAATGCCGAGCGATTCCGCGCCCGCTTCGAGGGAAATACGCTGCGTGATGGTGGAGGAGCCGACAGTCCGCTCCACCACGACGACGGCGTCCCAGCCCGCGCTTTCCAGCGTCACCGATCGCGCCTCAACGACGGAGACGACGTTCCGGCGGTAGAACTCGTCGATGTCCCAGGCATCCCATTCGTTGGGCGTGTCCCGGTGGAGCTCAAGGTGGTTGCCGAACGTCCCGGGCGCAATGGCTTCGCGGCCGGTTGCGTAATCCGAGAGGGAGGTCAGCAGTCCGTTGGCGTCCAGCACCGCGCGGATGATGCCGTTGTCCAGGACATAGCCGCCGGCCCGTTCTGTGACATTGACCGGACTTTCCTCGTGGACCGCTTCCGCAGCGGCGAGCGCGGGAACCCCGCTGCGCTCATGAGGGGCCGCATTGAGCAGGAAGATGGTGTCTCCCTCGCCCAGGAGGGCCGAAGCGGCATCCGCGATGATGCCTTCCAGATCCCGGGCGATCGCGGCATAGTTCCGCTCCGCATCTTGGTGGACCCACGCGATGGCGCTGCCCGGCAGGATGTCGTGGAACTGCTGCAACAGCACAAGCCGCCACAAGCGCTTGAGCTCCGCCGCAGGATAGGTGAACGAACCGGGAGTCCGTACTGCCGCCGTCGAGCACCAAAGCTCCGCCTCACGCAGCAGGTGCTCCGAGCGGCGGTTCCCCTGTTTTGTGTTGGCCTGGCTCGTGTAGGTGCCCCTGTGCAGCTCGAGGTACATCTCCCCCACCCAGACCGGGAGGTTGTGGTACTCGGCCTCGGCCTGCTTGAAGAACTCTTCGGCGGTTCCCATGCGCACCTTCGGCGAGCCTTCCAGATCCGCCGTCCGGTGGGCTGCGGCAACCATTTCGCGCGTGGGTCCGCCGCCGCCGTCGCCGTAACCGAAGGGGACCAACGAAATGGTGCCCCGGCCGTGCTCCCGGTAGTTGCGCTGGGCATGGGCGAGTTCGCGGCCGTGGAGCTCGGAGTTGTAGGTGTCCACGGGCGGGAAGTGGGTGAAAAGCCGCGTGCCGTCGATGCCCTCCCAGTTGAAGGTGTGGTGTGGCATCTTGTTGACCTGGTTCCAGGAGATCTTCTGGGTCAGGAACCACCGGGAACCCGCGGACTTGACGATCTGCGGCAGGGCCCCGGAATATCCGAAGGAGTCAGGGAGCCAGGCCTCCTGGCAGTCGACGCCGAACTCCTGCAGGAAGAAGCTCTTGCCCTCCACGAATTGGCGGGCCATGGCCTCGCCGCCGGGCATGTTGGTGTCCGATTCCACCCACATGCCGCCAACCGGCACGAATTGCCCGGCCCTTACTTTCTCCCGGATCCGGATGAAGAGCTCAGGATAGAACTCTTTCATCCACGCCAATTGCTGCGCGGAGGAGCAGGAGAAGACGAAATCGGGGTTCTCATCCATGAGGGCGACAACGTTGGAGAACGTGCGGGCGCATTTGCGGATGGTTTCACGGACCGGCCAGAGCCAGGCCGAGTCAATGTGCGCGTGGCCGGTGGCCAGAAGTTCGTGGGCCGAGGCGTAAGCGGGCCGGCTCAGGACCTCGGCGAGGGCTACCCGGCCGGCGGCTGCGGTACCCGCGACATCGTCCGGGTCCATGACATCAAGCATGCGCTCAAAGGCGCGGAGGATCTCGTGCCGCCGGGGCAGTTCGAATGGCAGCTCGTGCATCAGCCCGCTGAGGGTCCAGATGTCCTGGTGGAGTTCCCACACCACCTCGTTGAGTTCGGCTATGGCTATGCGTCCGAGCCGGTAGCGGAGCTCGTCGCCGGAGGTGGATTTGTCCCCCAAGGGAGTTGCCGCGAAGGTCCACCCTTGGCTGAGATCCGGATTGGCGGCGGCTTCGACATAGAAGTCCACCGAGAGTCCGCCACCCAGAAGCTTCAGCGGGACGTGCTGGTTGCGCGGAGAGATGGCCTTGATGATGGTGCCGTCCGGACGCCAGGCGATGCCTTCGCACTGGAATCCGGGGGCGTCGTTGCTGAACCCGAGATCGACGACGATCTCCACCGTCGTGCCGTCGGCAACTCCCCAGCCCTCCGGAACCTCGCCCCGAAGCCGCAGCCACTTGGTGCTCCAGGCCTTGCCCCACGCAGCACCGTGTTCCTGGGGCTCAAAAACCTGGCGGAGTGCTTCCGAGACCGGAACCGGCTCTCCAGGGGCCTCCCAGCTGCTCAGTTCAAGAGGCAATGCGCGGCCATAGATGGCGGGGGCTATCCGCTCCCGGACAAAACGTTCGAGCCGCTTCTCGGTGATCCGGCGGTCGTCGTGCAATTGAGTCCCCTTTGGCGGTGGGCTGGGTAAAGATGCTTCCTTACCGAGATGAGCAGCCTACTAAGCAAGGTCATTGTCCGGAGGAAACAGATTCCATTCGATGGATAAAATCTACGTTGTTCCTGGACAATAGCCAAGTGATTGGCGGCTATCCCCGCAAGTCCCTAGTCCCCGCCGGCTCCCTCGCCTCGCAAGCCTCCGCCGGTGTGGGCCCGCACCGGAACACCCACCCGGTCACTGCCCGCGTAGACGTTCAGGCTGGTCCCCCGGCTGAATCCCACCAGGGTCAAACCCGTCTCCTGCGCGAGTTCCACGGCGAGGCTGGAGGGTGCGCTGACGGCGGCCAAAACCGGGATTCCTGCGAGCGCCGCCTTCTGGACCAGCTCAAAGGATGCCCTCCCGGACACCTGCAGGACGGTGCCGCGCAGGGGCAGCATTCCTTCGCGCAGCGCCCAGCCCACCACCTTGTCCACGGCGTTGTGCCTGCCCACGTCTTCCCGCAGGCACAGAAGCTCGGCAACACTGCCGTTGCCGTCGTCGTGGATTCTGAAGAGGCCGGCGGCATGCACTCCCCCGGTCTTGTCGAAGACCGCCTGTGCTTCCCGGAGACGGTCAGGCAGGGACGCCAGAACCTCGACCGGAATGCTCAGGGGGTCGCCGGCGGGGCTGAAGTGTGAGGATTTCCGCACTGCCTCGATGGAGTCGGTGCCGCAGATCCCGCACGAGCTGGAGGTGTAGACGTTGCGGCCGGTCTCCGGAAGGACGACGTCGGGACGCAACTGCGCTTCCACGACGTTGAAGGTCTGCACGCCGTTTTCATCCTCGCCGGCGCAGAAACGGAGCGAAATGAGCTGGGCAGGGTCCCAAATGACGCCCTCTGAGACCAGGAAGCCCGCCACAAGGTCGAAATCGTCGCCAGGGGTCCGCATGGTTACCGAGAAGGACATGTGCCCGAGGCGCACCTCGAGCGGCTCCTCGACGGCCAGGAAGTCCTCGCGGTAACGGACCGGGTGCTCCAGCGCCTGTGCGGAGCCATCCAGGACAAATTTGTGCACCTTGCGGCGCTGGGTCACCCGTCCCATCTCAGATACCCGCCGCTCCGGCGGCTTCCCCATGCTTGACGAACCGCACCGTCATGGCCTTGTAGCCGGGGGTGTTGGATTCACGGGCAACGAGCTCCCGGTGGACCAGGGCGTTGGCCTCCGGGAAGTACGCAGCCGCGCAGCCCTTGGCCGTGGGATAGGCAACCAGCCGGAACTTGTCCGCCCGGCGTTCCGTTCCGCCGAAAGTGGAGATGACGTCCACCATGTCCCTGTCATCGAAGCCGAGTTCGCTGAGATCGTCCTCGTGGACCAGGATGACGCGACGGCCTTCGGAAATGCCCCGGTAGCGGTCGTCCAACCCGTAGAACGTGGTGTTGTACTGGTCGTGGCTGCGGACTGTCTGCAGGATCAGGTGGCCGGCCGGTGCTTCAAGGTACTCCAGCGGGCTCACGGTGAATCGAGCCTTGCCGATGTCCGTGGCGAAGGTGCGGGTGTCTCGTGGTGGATTGGGCAGCACGAAGCCGTTCTTGGTCCGGACACGGGCGTTGAAGTCCTCGAAGCCGGGGATCACCCTGGAGATGTGGTCCCGGATGACGTCGTAGTCCTCGCCCATCTCCCGCCAGTTCACCGTATGGTCATCGCCGAGGACCGCCTGCGCCATGCGTGCGACGATGACGGGTTCGCTGAGCAAGTGCTCCGAGACGGGAGTCAGGCGGCCTTGGGTGGAGTGGATGACTGACATGGAGTCTTCCACGGAGAGGATCTGCCGACCGCCCGGGTGTTTGTCGTCCGTGTCGGTTCGGCCCAGGGTAGGCAGGATCAGGGAGGTCTTGCCGTGGACCACATGGGCGCGGTTGGGCTTGGTGGAGATGTGCACCGTCAGCCCGGCCCGCTTGAGCCCTTCCTCCAGCGCGACGGTGTCCGAGCCTGCCGCGGCGAAGTTGCCGCCCATGGAAACGAACACGTCCACCTCGCCCTTCTCCAAGGCGTGTTGGGTTTCCACGGAGTCGTATCCGTGTGCCCGGGGAGTGGTGAATCCAAACTCTTTGTCCAAGGCTGCCAGGAAGCCCTCGGAAGGCTTCTCCCAGATGCCCATGGTGCGGTCGCCCTGCACGTTGGAGTGGCCGCGGACGGGGCAGGCGCCGGCGCCACGCTTGCCGAAGTTTCCCTGCAAGAGCAGCAGGTTGATGATTTCCCGCAAAGTATCCACCGAGTGGGGCTGCTGGGTCAGGCCCAGTGCCCAGCAAATGATGGTGCCCTTCGACGCGGCCAGCATGCCGGCCACCTTGGTGATTTCGATGCGGCTCAAGCCCGTGGCCCGTTCAGTCTCAACCCAATCCAGCGCGGCCCGGGCCTCGGCGTAGGCCTCGAAGCCGTCGGTCTGCGCGTCGATGAAGGCGCGGTCCACCACTGTTCCCGGCTGCCGCTTCTCCTCCTCCAGCAGGAGGTGGCCCAATGCCTGGAACAGGGCAAGGTCGCCACCCACCTTGATCTGCAGGAATTCATCGGCGATGTCCGTGCCACCGCCCACCACGCCGTTGAGCGACTGGGGATCCTTGAAGTTCAGGAGCCCGGCCTCCGGCAACGGATTGACGGCGACAACCTTGCCGCCGTTGTTCTTGCAATCACGCAAGGCCGAGAGCATGCGCGGATGGTTGGTGCCCGGGTTCTGGCCCACAACGAGCACCAGTTGCGCTTCGTGGATGTCTTCCAGTGAGACTGTGCCCTTGCCGATGCCGATGGTCGGGTTGAGGGCGCTTCCGGAAGACTCGTGGCACATGTTCGAGCAGTCGGGCAGGTTGTTGGTGCCCACGCTGCGTGCGAACAGTTGGTACAAGAACGCGGTCTCGTTGGCTGTGCGCCCGGACGTGTAAAAAACGCAGCGGTCCGGCGTGGTGGCATTCACGTGCTCGCCGATGAGGGCGAAAGCATCCGTCCAGCTGATCGGCGAATAGTGCGTGTCGCCGGGGCGGATCACCACGGGCTCGGCAATGCGGCCTTGGCTGCCGAGCCAGTATTCGGTTTTGTCCTCAAGCTCGGCCAGGGAGTGCCGGGCCCAGAACTCCGCGTCGACCACGCGCGTGGTGCTCTCCTCGGCGATTGCCTTGGCCCCGTTTTCGCAGAACTCGGCGGGGCTGCGCTTGCCGGTGATGGACTCGGGCCAAGCGCAGCCGGGACAGTCGAAGCCGTCCCGTTGGTTGACGCGGAGCATTGACTTGACGGTCCGGCTGACGCCCGCTTGGGCCCAACCGCGTTCCAATGCAACGGTGACTGCCTTGACGCCCGCGGCGGAGCGCTTGGGTGGGTGGATCTGGAGGTCATCTTCGTTGATGTCCTGCTCGGGAGCATGCCTGTTCATGCCCCCATCATTGCAAGGCCTGACTCTCTAATCCACCCGCGTCCATTCGGCGTCGGAATCTCTCAGCCCGTCAGGGCGCTCCAGTCGATCGGCCCGGAGGACACCTTGCGGGCTGGCTTGGCAGGAGTCTTCCTGGCCTTGTCCTCCGTGGGCTTTGGCCGGGGAAGGGGCGGCCCCCACGGCAACGGAAAAGCGGGCACCGCCTCCCCCAATTGCACGCCGTGCGGTGGCACCACCATGACTCCGTCGGCGCTGGCGAGGCCGCGCATCATCCCGGGCCCCGCATGCTGGGCCGGCGAGGCCAAGCCGTACACGAACCTGAAGGGAAGCAAGCGCGTGCGCCCCGGGTCGGCGTCGAGCATGGCACCGCAAGGAACCTCGCCGACCTCCGGCAGCGCCCTGTGCCCCAGCCCCGCGAGGAGCGGTGCACCGATCGTGAAGAGGACCATCATGGCCGCGAGCGGATTGCCGGGGAGACCCAGCACAAAGCGCCCGTCCGGCAGTTCAGCCAAAACGCCGGGATGTCCCGGACGCATCGCAATTCCATCTATCAGCAGGCGGCCGCCGAGCTCCGCAATCGCCCGCCGGAAGTGGTCCGTCCCCGAACGGCCGGTTCCCCCGGTGGTGATCACGACGTCGGCAGGTGGCGCGTCCGGCGACAACTCGCCTTCTTCAAGCCCCGCGAGCCATTCGTCATAGGAGTCGCCCACCTTGAGCTGCTCGCCGCGGGTCCCGCCAAGGAGTTCGACGACGGCGCCAAGCTGGGGACCGAAGGTATCCCGTACCCGGCCGGGGACCGGGACCCCCGCGGTCACCACTTCGGAGCCGGTGAGGAGCATTTTCACTAGGGGCTTGCCCAGGACGTCCAGTTCATCCCGCCCGGCCAGGGCGGCCAGGGCGAGATGGGCAGGGTTCAAGACAACGCCCGATTTGATCAGCAGCTCACCCGCCGCGGCTTCCTCTCCGGCGTTTCGGATGTGTTGGCCGTTGCGCGGTTCGCCCGGTTTCGCGTTGCCGCCGAGCGCGAGCAGCGGCAGGCCGTCTTCGTCGGTGGTCAGGACCCCGCTCTCGCTGCGGAGCACGGCCTTGGCCCCCGGCGGGATCAGGCCGCCTGTGACGATCGGGCTCGCTTGGTGCGGGGCCAGCCGATGGCCGGGTTCCGCGAGGATCCATGGGCCGCTGCCGTTGACCGCCCAGCCATCCATCGCCGAGGACGCGTAGTGCGGCAGGTCCTGCAGGGCGTGCACATCGGCGGCCAGGGTCCTGCCGATGGCGTCCTTCAGCGCAACGGGTGCGGCGGGAATGGGAGTGGCACTATCGAAGGCTAGTTGCCGCGCCTCGGCCCACAAGTGGTCGGCGTGCGGGACATGCCCGGGGGCTTCCGTCATCCGGCGTCGGTTCCGGGGTTCGTGTAGTCCTTCGCGAGCGTGCGTGCCAGGCCCATGGCGGCATCCATCGACGCGGATTCAGTCGCTTGTCCCGAACCCGCAGCCAGTCCGGCGGCGAAGCCTGCAATAAAGGTGGTCAAGGGAGCCGCCGGCCGGACCACTGAATGGGCTGCAACGCCTGCCAGGGACAGGATCTCGTTGATGTCGATCTCGACGTCTTCGAGCTCATATGCTTGCAGCAGGCTCCTGCACCATTCCTCGAGCGTTTCTTCCTGGCTCTTCACGATCGGCCTCCACTGTCCGGTACAGCTGTTATCACGGCAGGTCGCCGTCCACTCCAAGCGCCGCGGCGTCGTCCCAGGTATCCACGTCATCGGTGGACCCTGCGGGCACAGGCACGGCCAGCAGATCAAGCCTAGCAAGCAGGCGGAACACCGCGGCGTTCGCCAGTCCACCTTGTTCTTCCGCAGCCTGCACTTCCCGACGGAGCGCCGATACGCGGTAGATCCCGAGGAGGGGCTGCTTCCGACCGTCGGCGGATACGGACACGGCCCCTTCCGCCTCCTGGTGGCTTGCAAGTTCCCGGAGCAGCACCGGAACGGCGGCTGTGGCCAGGGGCATATCGCAGGCCATGACGAGTACCCAGGGCGCGTGCTTCGTGGGCGGACTTTCACCGTCTTCCGCCTCGAGCGCAAGGAGTCCGGCGGCGATCGCGGCGGCCGGTCCCGCGAAGGGCGGCTCTTCCCGTGCGGTCAAGGTGCCGTCCGGCAAAGTGCCGGGATCCGGCCCGACGACGACGACCCTCCCGGCACCGCGCGCGGCCGCCACGGCGCGCTGGAGGAGCGTGGCGCCGTCGTACCTCAGCCGGGCTTTGGGCACGCCGCCGAGGCGGGAGGACTTGCCACCCGCCAATATCACCGCATCAAAGTCCACCCGCCCAGATTACCCGGGAAGCAGGCTCGATTCCGGTTCAGGCCGCCGATTCAGGCAGGAGGAAGGGATCCCATGCGGGCGCAGGTTTCTCCAGCTCCTTGATCTGCCAGATAGTCCCGGTGGGCGCCGCAGGAGTGAACCTCAGTTTCCAGCCCATCTCGGCTGGAGTGTGGTCACTCTTGGCGTTGTTGCAGCGCAGGCACGCTGCCACCAGGTTTTCCCAGGAATCCGCGCCGCCCCTGGATTTGGGGTGGACGTGGTCAATGGTGTGGGCTGCTTTCCCGCAATAGGCGCAACGGTGGCCGTCGCGGCGCAAGACGCCGCGGCGTGTAACCGCCGTGATGGTGTTGTACCTCGGCCGGATGTAGCGATTGAGCAGAATCACGGAAGGACGTCCGAGAATCTCCTTCGGCCCGACGACAGGCTCGTCGCCTTCGGCCACTACGCTTGCTTTTCCGGTGAGCACAAGGACCAGCGCCCGGCGGAAGGTTACTACCGCCAGCGGTTCATATCCAGCATTCAGAACGAGTGTGCGCATGCACGTACCTCTTCACGGCCGCACCCGTCAGGGGCGCGAGGGCCGGCTGCCCTCTGCATGTACGGGCTGTGGATCGACAACCTAAGAGTAAACACCCGGAGGCCGGATCAACGAATCCTTGCGGGAGTTCCAGCACAGTGTCGGTCAAAGTTCACGTGCCGGACACGTTGGCGCACACTGGTTAAAACAGAACATCCCCGCGGGCGGACCAGCGGGGATGTTCCAGTGAAGCTATGTAGCCGGAGCTATTTAGCCACCAACGCGGATGAAGACCGGGCCGGAGCCGACGTTGACGCTGTACAGGGCGGTGGTGCCGCCGTTCCAGCCGCCGTGGACCGCCATGCCGTTGCCGACATAAACGGCGATGTGGGCCATGCCCATGCCACCGTTCTGGTAGTAGACCAGGTCTCCCGGCTGCGCTTCAGCAGCGCTGACCGTACGGCCAAGGGAGAGGTAGTCTGCCGGCCAGCCGTGGAAGTTGATGCCAACAGCGGCCAGGGAGTTCGAAGCCAGGGCGGTGCAGTCCTGGGCAACGCCAAGCTGTGCGTAAGCTGCGGCAGCAATTGCTGCGCCCTTGCCGCTGGCAACCTTCGTTGCAGGAGAAACAGCAGCGGTGACGGAAAGCGTCGAGGTGCCGGTAGCGGCACCCGTTGCAGCCTGCGGAGCCGGAGTAGCGTCCTGCGTGGCAACCGGAGCTGCGACAACCGGAGCAGCTTCGGTGGAGACCGCCGGGCGCTCGTACTTGATGGCGACGGAGGAGTCGGCCGAAATGCTTGCTTGGGCGATGGACTGGACTTCCAGGGCGGAGGTCGAAGTGGACTCGCGGGGGACGTTGGTTTCTGCAGCGTTGGCTGCGATACCGCTAGTGAGCACCAGACCGGAAGCAGCTGCGATAACAGCTGCCTGACGGCCTACGCCACCGGCGTTGCTGCCGACAGTCTTAGCGATAACGGCAAGCGAGTTGGTCTTGGTGACCGCGGCACGGTGGCGCGCAACAGTAGAGCGTGAAGACACGTTAAGAGGCCTCTCCCTATGCCCGCGAGGTAAGCTGTCGGATTCGGATGGGAGTCATCCGGCCACACTTCTCCCTTTCGGAAGTTGTGCGACTTAACCCCAAGGCCATCGGTGAAGATGACCAAAAGTGGGTCCCCCGCCTCTGCCAGACGATGTTTTGCGAACGGAACCTCGAGCAGTGGCAGAGCTAGGCAATCCACTCGAGTGCATCAACTCTCTAAAAGTTGATGCGTCTTAGACGGTACATGAGTTTTGGCTGAATGTCACATTCAGGTCACGGAGCGTGACAAGCATTCGAGAGGCTTCCATCGGATTGGCTACAGCCAGCCCAGGGGGTCAACGACGTCGCCGTTGACCATGACTTCAAAATGGAGGTGGCAGCCGGTAGAGGCGCCCGTGGTGCCGCTCAATGCGATCACATCGCCACGGCTGACCGTTTGGCCCACCTGGACGTTGAACGACGACAAATGGTTGTACGTGGTTTCCAGGCCGTTGCCATGGTCCACCACAATGCGGTTTCCGCCGCCATACGGATGCCAGCCTGCGAAAGTGACCTTGCCGGCCGCGGCGGCATGGACCTGGGTGCCGCACTGGGCCACGAAGTCCTGGCCCCGGTGGAACTCCCCCAAACCGCCCGTGATGGGATTCACGCGGTAGCCAAAAGGCGAGGCCGTGGTCAGGGTGTCCAGCGGCGCGCCCA
>FTCF01000533.1_pt1 | contig 21756 bp, 34 predicted proteins | sample 1639631 | NCBI WGS metagenome assembly FTCF01 (sample SAMEA3914864, study PRJEB12502) | metagenome | biome: forest; material: soil | place: USA | collected 2012-03-12 | depth 0.3 m
AACTCCGTGACGGTCCCCGTGGGGGCGGACGGGAAAGTCACGCTCTTCAACCGCTCCGGTGGTTCGACTCATTTCATCGCCGACGTCTCCGGCTACTACTTGCACTAATCTGAAGCCCCAATCCCGACGGCCGTACGTCGCCGGTCGGACATGACAGGTTCCATCGCCAGCTGCGTCGGGCTTTCGGCTAATCATGGCAGACCCGCTCGGGACCGCCCTTTCTAGCAAGGATTGCGGCGTGCCAAGCACCGCCTCTTGCGTGAGCGCGGATTCGCGGTCGGTGGCCGCCTCATTCGCTTGTATGCGAGTATTGAAAAGCGTCAGCAACCAAATCTGCCACATTCAGCTTTGAGTCCTCGCACCTAATTGTCACCGTCGCGCCCCAGTGCTCTGGGCGTCTTCCCGCTGGAGGATTTTCCGGATGGTGGCGGCGTACCATTTTGCGCCGCCGTGGGCGGTCGGGGTGCCGTTAGAAGTGAGTTCGCTAGCGATGGCATTCATCGATTCGCCGGCGGCGTGGCGGGCCTTGATCTCTTCTAGTAGCTCCGGAGCCAACTTCCGTGGACGCCCCAGAGTCACGCCTTCCGCTTTGCGCTGGGCCATCCCTTCTCGGGTGCGGGCGCCTATGTGTTCCCGGTCATACTGGGCCGCGCTTGCCAGAACGTTGACGGTGAACCGGCCGGCGGGGTCGCTGGTGTCGATGTTCGGACTCTGGAGCACGAGCCCCCAGCCTTTCCGCGTTGCCCGGTCCAGGAGTCCTGCGAAGTCGCTCACGCTGCGGCTGATGCGGTCCAGCCGGACGGCCACGAGGAAGTCTGCCTCGCGGCGGTCGAGTCGGGCGAGCGCCGACGTCAGGCCCGGGCGGTTGAGGGTCTTGGCGCTCAGTCCTTCGTCGGCGACGACTTCGATATCCCAGCCCTGTCTATATGGGGCGAAAGGCTGTTCATACCGAAGTCGCCGAGGTTCTGGACAAAATCGTGCACTGACTACCATTTCCGGAACGGTTCGAGTCGGTCTGTCACAGCCGGATTCGGTCCGGCCACGGTGTAACCCAAGTGCCGAAGCACGGATGCGGCGTCCTCGGGTGAATCTCGAACTACTGACCTAAGTTGAATCCTTCGCCACTTTTCCCGTCCTGACTCAACTGCACTCTTCCAACCAGACACGGAGTCTATTCCGCAGTCCTCGATGAGGAATTGGATCATGTCCTCCAAGCATGGCCGGAACCGCTCTCCACCCAACGGGAAATGGAGAGAGCTGAATTCATGCGGCCTGCTAACTCTGTTTGGATCGACGGCGTGAGCCCGTCCCAGAAGGTGGCTCATGGCGCCCCGCTCTGCGTGGATCTGCCAGTGGGAGATAGGGGCACCCCTCATCCTTGCGTCGTATTCCAGTCTGATCAGGGGCGTCCTGTCGATCTTCGACCAGAGCGTTATCTTTGATCCGCAAGTCTTGAGGTACGTCCCAGCTCTGTCTAGTTCCTGTTCCATCGAACAGCCGAGGTGCGCCACGGTCCTACCGGCGATAGTCAGGGGCATTTTCTCGTCTTTTAGGCGGACGACAAACTTGTCACCGGACGGTGCCTTATAAGACACAACTAGACGGCTCCCTGGGAGGGAACCGTCTAGAGTCTCTTGAATTTCTGCCGCGAACAGCGCTGACCGCTGTTCAAGCGTTGGCTCACTCAACCGACCATGGCGGACGTTCGCCGAGCAAGAAGTAAATCTCCTCCAGCTGATCCTTTGCTTCCCATTCAGCCCCGCTTAGAGTGCTGGTGCGGACAGTCCCGGTGAACTCTTGCAGAGAGACGCCGAGCCTCTTGAGGATCGCCTTGCGATGGTTTTGCAGTTGGTGTTTTGTCAGAGCAATCGTGGGTGCCATCAGGCTTCGCCTCCTCGTCGTACTTGATACTAAACCGGAACCCTCTGACATTTAAGTGCATCAAGGCGATCCGACTCAATCCAATTCGTTGGGTTTCCGTTGGATCGGGTACTTAAAACAGCAGCAGGCCAGAAGCAAAACGCCTCTGACCTGCGGAAACTGTAGCGGTGGGGAGGCTCGATCTCCCGACCTCACGATTATGAGTCGTGCGGTCAGGTAGGATTGAGACTGGAAAACCCCGGAAATACGCGAATATTCCCGTAGTTGCGCGGTCTGGAAACTTCAGGAAGTTCCAAGGAATGGCTATAGTAATGGCTATAGTGGAAATTCCAAGGCCGGAACTAGAGCAAGGAAGACGGCATGAGAGCCTACGAGGAAGCCTGCACATGGCTGGCCATCCTGATCGACAACCCTGACAAAACAGTCAGCGTCACCGCGTATCGGGCACAGATCAAGTCCGCGCAGAGAGCCGTCGCGGTGGCACACAAGGCAATGCTGGCGGCTCGGTAACCGTGGCAGAGCGCAAGAAGCCGAAGACCCGCGGCAAGGGTGAAGGTGCAGTCTACAAGCGTGCCTCTGACGGGATGTGGTGCACGTCCATCGAGCTCCCGGCAGGCCTTGATGGGAAGCGCCGCCGGAAAGTCGTGTGTAGGAAGAACAAGCCTGACGTCGTCGAAGAGATGCGAAAGATCCAAAAGGAGTTGGCCCAGCACGGCGACCTGCCTACCAGTAGCATCTCCCTCGCAAAGTGGGCGGCTCACTGGCTGGACACGATCGCACCCAAAGAGATCAAGCCGCGCACTCTCGCCGGATATCGCACCGTGATCGATGGATACGTAGTCCCACTGCTCGGAAAGAAGCTACTGGGCAAGATCAGTGCCCAAGATGTGAGGCGGCTGCATGACGTAATGGCGTCAACCCCGAAAAACCAATTGCGGCGAGAGCAGAAGCCGGAGGAGTGGCCCGAGGGAGAGTGCGTTCTACTCAATGCAGATGGAATGCATGACGACCACGATGGGCCGCATGAGGTTGTTATGCTCTCCAGCACCTACGTCCTACTCACGCACAATGCGCTTTCAGTCATGCTCGGTGCCGCAATGCGGGAAGGGAAGATTTCCGCCAACCCCTGCGACATGGTTTCCCGTCCGCGCAAGCGCGTCACGGAGCAATCAGCACTCACGCTCCCCCAATCCATCGAACTGCTCGCACACATCGCCCCAAGCGCCGACCGAGCACTTTGGGCCACATACCTTCTCACCGGCGCCAGGCGCGGCGAAATAATCGGGCTCGAATGGGACAGGGTGACAGACGTCCTTGACCTGTCCTGGCAGATGCAGCGAATCACCGACGTCAGCAAAGCCCCGGCCGACTTCGAATACCGGCAAGTAAAAGGCACTCTGTACCTAACCCGCCCGAAGTCCTCGTCCGGCTGGCGCATCATCCCGCTTGTAGAGCCACTAAAGTCCATCCTCGAGCTACACAGGCAGAATAGTGTCGACGGCTTGGTGTTCCGTGAGGACGGGCGCCCATGGGACCCCGACCGTGTCACCAAAGCATGGAAGAAGCTCATGGTCAGCGCAGGGCTACCGGAGGACGTCGTCCTTCACGGTGCGCGGCACACAACCGTTGACCTTCTGTACGCCGCCGGCGTCCCTGAGGACATCATTCAGGCCATCGTGGGCCACTCCACCCGGCAGATGACGCGCTCATACAGGACCCGCGTGGACAGTGCCAGACTCAATGAGGGCATGGAGTCCTTGTCCGCACTTCTGCAGCCGCAGATCGCCAGCTAGAAAAACTACCCCACTCCCGAAAAGCGAATGCCCTCACCGTCAAGCGGTGGGGGCATTTTTCGTCGTTGCAGAAAAGGACTACTCCTGTGCTCCAGGCTCATCTTCCAGAGGAGGCTTGGGGGAAAGGCCCGCGGACTCGACTGCCGCTTCAATGAGCGTCAGGATGTCCTCGCCGAGGACTTTGCAGATCGCCTCGATGTCGTTGGCCGTGAATGCAACCTTGTCCGCCAATCGCCGCGACAGATAGCTCTGCGACATGCCGGTCCAGTCAGCCAGCATCTGGCCGCTTACCCGCTGACGCGCCATCGACTCGCGGATCTCAGCCGCAATGGCGCGCGCGAACGGGCCGGCTTCCGGCTGTTTACCTGTAGGCATAGACATGATCGTAAAGCCCCCTCGGGCCTGAAACCTTGAGGGGCGCGATCCTACCCCATATGGCATAGATAAGTCTATATGGGGTAGGAATTCGTACGAAATGGCTCCCTCCGAGCAACTTGGATGGGAAATGCGAGATTAAAACGTCCTACCTCATATGGGGTAGATTTGGCCCCAGCGAAAGAGGCCTCAGGGCACTTTCAGAGTCGTCGTGTATGCACCGTGTCGTATGCATCGACTATGGTCTTGACTAGAACATATCTTCGAACAAATGGGGAGCATCAATGATGGCGGGCGTATCACTTCATGGCGTAACGGTGGCGATCCGGACAGTCAAGGACCTAGGAGACGCCGCAGCCATGGCCGGCATTCTGGCGTCGACGCTCTTCAGGAAAGTCGAGCCCATGCTCGCCCCGTCAGAAACTATTGGGGAATGCGAGCCTCGGCGCGTTCCATCAGAGCCTTAGGGGAAAGGTCCAGGGCTTCCGCGATTCTGAAGAAGACCGGCATCGGGAAGCTCTGGTGGCCCTGCATGTAACGGTTCAGGGACGTGCGGCCGATGCCTACAGCATCGGCCAAATCCTTCTGCTCCATGTCGCGCTCCGCGAGCTCCACTCGTATCTGTTTCGCTAAGGCGAGTTCCAACTGGTCACCATATGTGCTCATGTATGTAAATTTAGTGCCTATATAGGCAACTTAACAAGCCCGAAGGGTAACTGAAGTACCCGAACGGGTACTCATGCCCCGCGACACGCGCCACTTGATTACCCGATTTGTACTTGCAATTACCAAATCAGGTACTTAGAGTCTAGGTATGGGCACTCAAGAGAACGGCGCCGCAGCCGTCACCAACAAGGAAATCGCTGATCGAATCAGCAATGCGCTCATCACCAAAAACGTTCCCGCCAGCTTTCTGGCCGAGCGTACGGATATGAGCTACAAGCAAGTTCGCGCCACTCTCAAAGGCGACCGAAGCCTCACAGTCGTAGAGTTTCGACAGATTGCCGAGGCTATCAACGTCAAACCATCCACACTCCTTCCCGACACCTTTGCATCGCAGGACGCGGCATGAGCAAGCTCGCATACTCCATCCCAGAAGCCGCCGAGATCGCCTCAACGTCAGTGAGCGTCCTCCGCCGCAAGATCGCCGCCAGCGACATCACAGTCCGCTACATCGGCACAAAGCCAGTCATCCTTGCAGACGAGTTGAAGGCCTGGCTCGAAGCACTCCCCGCAGAAGCACCCAACTAACACCCAGCTGCAGCGCCAGGCGCCGGCACCCGCACCACCCTTCGCCCGCATCAGGGCAATCCCCATGCATTTTTTCTTGACCTCACCCTTGGGTTCGTCCCTCGGAGAAAGGGCTAATTGCTATGCCCAAATTCACCCTGGCTTTCTGGGAAAACCGCGTCCGTGAAGATGTCACGGACGCCGACCGATCCACTATCAAGAAGACCGCGAAGCTCGCCAAGCGCCGGTTCGACGCGTTCACCAACGAGCCGACCGAGACGGAGATGCTCGAGTTCTACAGCACCATCACTTACAACGATCCGACGCCCATGTTGGCAATCCGCAACATCAACACTGAGAACGCGGCCCGACGGATGGCGGCGGCGGCATGAAGCGCCGGCAAGGCCGCCCAAGGGTTGATCCGGTCATTCGATTCTGGGCCAAGGTCGACAAGTCTGACGGTTGCTGGCTTTGGACTGGCACTCCAAATAATGACGGCTACGGCCGATTGAGTGTCGGCGGCCGCCACGTCCTGGCGCACCGGTTCTCTTGGGAGCTCCATGGCCTTGGCCTCTTGGGAGATCAAGGACTCGATCACAAGTGCCTAAATCGCATGTGCGTCAACCCTTGGCATCTGAGAGTAGCGACCCAATCGCAGAACAATCAGAACTTCGCAGGCGCCCAGCGCCGTAACCCAACGGGAGCTCGGGGCGTCACTCGGACCCGCAACGGCCGCCCTTATAAGGCGCAAGTCGTTCACGAGGGAACGGCCCACTACCTAGGGCGATTCGACACCCTCGAAGCCGCCGCCCAAGCTGCCCGAGACAAGCGGCTGGAGCTCTACACGCACAACGAGAACGACAAAAAAGTGAAGAGGTTAGCGGCATGAACGATCGCACTGTTACTCGAGCATCCAGAGCCGGCGCCCACACGGTCCCGGTTGAGTCTGGGAAGCCGAAGCAGAAGCAGTATGAACCGAAGTTGCGGCCGGACGAGATCACCCTCGCCCTGGAGGTCGCCCGGCAGAAACGCATCAAAGAAGACATCGCGGCCTATGCAGCCAGGAGGTTGGCCGCATGAAGGCCGAAGACGAGTACACCGACGTCCACACCCTCCGGACTGAATTCTCGGTGATGTGCGCATGAAGGCCGCAGTCCTTGAGGACTCTCACGAGCAATGGCACGAGGACGCCGTCGCTACGATCGTCGCCCTCGCCAAAGCACTGGATGTTTTTTCCGCAGACGACCTGGCTCGCGAGATGAGGCCGGCGCCGCACCCGAATGCGCCCGGCCAAGCTTTCGCTGCGGCCCGGGCCCTCGGCCACATCACCTCCGTTGGCTACCAGCACTCAACCCTGAAATCCAGAAAGTTCGGCGTAATTCGCACGTGGAAGCGCCAGACAAAGAGAGAAGGAACCCCATGAACGGTCTTCAGTTTCTGGTCCTTGTGGCGTCAATATTCGGCGCCGCAACCATAATCCCGGCCGCGATGCGCCATGACCGGTTGCTTGAGGAACCCGAGGACATCGATTACGACCTGCTCGACGCCGAGCGTGACACCCGCGCCGCTGACGATTGCGACGCCGCCCGAAAGGAATACGGATTCTAATGACAACCACACCCCGCCGCGCCAACCGTTGGACGCTAACTCGCCGCCTGGCTGATCTCATCCCGCACGTTCTCCCGGGCCGCCACCACATCATTTGGGAAGATCGATGAGCGGGTACCTCGAGGCGGACACCTACCTGCAGCTGCGCCGTACTGAAGGTGTCTGGAACCGGCCGATGCGCGTCATCAAGTCGACTCAGCGCAAGCCCGCCGTCCTTGAACCTGGCTGTGTTGTGGTCAAGGTGCGGATCCGCGTCCCGGCCGCAGCATTCGAACCATTGACCCCGGAAGCTGTGGTTACCGTGCCCGAGTCTTTCATCCAGCACACCGTTCAAGCGACGGCCGAGGAAATGCAATGACCGCCGAGTCGATGGCCCGTAACCCGGTGACGAACCCGACGCCGTCCGAAGTGTTCAAGAAGGCCCGCGAGCACAACATCACTGTCATGGAAGCGCGCAGGGTCATCATCGCCGCCAACAAGGTAGGGGCAGTCGTAACGATCCCGACCGCTACCCGGCCGATCGACTTGCCGAACTACGGTCTCGACCCGGAACGCAACTACAGGCTGATCGCGAAGTTCCGCGCCATGCCCCGGGCTCAACTCGAAGACATCTTCAACCGTAAGGAGGGGGAATGAGCGAGCCAGCCCCCTTGCCAGACAACTATTACGAACGCCGCGGCATTGGGGCAACTGGTGAGAGTGTCAACCCTGACGGCTCGACACCGAACCTCTGCCCCATCTGCGAAGTGGACCACGATTGGGCCATGGCTAACCTCTCCCATGGGATCATCCGGCTAATGCTCCACGCATGGGACCGCGGACTGACGTGGATGGAATGGCCCGTCAACGGCGACATGATCGCAAGGCAACGTGCTGGCATCGTCGGCAAATCATTACTTTTCTCCACCGCCGACCCAGAGGACATCAACTGGGAAGCCGTGGCGGCATGCGGTCAATGATGAGCATCGCCGGAATGGATCACGACGCCAAGAAAGAAAACTGGTCGCGAGGTAACAACAAGCAGCCAGGATGCAGCTGCCCACCATGGCGATACAACCCCAGACACCCGAGACCCACCAACTCGGACTGCCCAGAACACGGCCCCAGATAGGGGCCTTTTTCATGCCCAAAACCAAGGAGAAGCAATGACCTACGAAGCCGGGATATACGCCGGAGTCAGTAACGAGGACTATCACGCCGATGCGGCGCTTGGCAGCACAAGCCTCAAGACTCTGGCACTCCGCACCCCGGCCCATTACAAGTGGGAAAAAGAGCACCCAGTCCACAAAGATGCCTTCGATATTGGAACGGCGGCTCACAGCCTGATCCTCGAGGATGACACGTCGAAACTGATCATCGTGGAGGCGAACGACTGGAAGCTGAAGGCCTCCCAGGTCGCGAAAGCTGACGCCCGAGCCGCTGGCAAGATCGCCCTCTTGCCGAAAGAAATGGCGATGGTCAAAGCCATGCGCGACTCGGTAATGGCGCACCCGCTGGCCCGTAATGCGTTCACCGGCCACCGCGCCGAGCATTCCGTGTTCTGGGAAGAGGACGGACAGATGCTCAAGTGTCGGCCCGACGCATGGAAGCCGGGGCTCGTGACCGACCTGAAAACGACGGTTGATGCCAACCCCAACGAGTTCGGCAAGACAGCGTTCAACCTCGGCTACTTCATGAGCGCCCCGCACTACATTGACGGCATCAAGGCTGCCACCGGCGAAGACGTGAAGTTCGCGTTCATCAACGTCGAAAAGTCCGCGCCGCACCTCGTTAGCGTCACCGAACTAACCGACGTAGACATGCGCCGCGGACGCTTCCAGCTCGACCGGGCCAAAAGGATCTACCGCGAATGCACCGCATCCGGCAACTGGCCAGGGTACGCACCATTCACCACCGTCGAGCTGCCCCGCTGGGCGCAGTACGACCTAGACGAAATGGAAATGACCAATGACTAGCGAGATAGCAATCCGAGGCGGCAACAGTGCGCTTGCGGTCCAAGGCGAGCAGACATTCTGGACGCAGCAACAGATCACCGTGTTGAAATCGCTCGGCCTTGATCAGGCCACCGAGTCAGACCTCGGGCTGTTCTTCCACCAGTGCACTCGCACCGGCCTTGACCCATTCGCCAAGCAGATCTACATGATCGGGCGAAAGGCCAAGGAGAACGGCCAATTCGTCACGAAGTACACGATCCAGACCGGCATTGACGGCTACCGACTCATTGCCCGGCGGGCCGCCGACCGTGCTGGCCATAAGTACGGAATCGAGGAGACACTCTGGTGCGGCGAAGACGGCGCCTGGCGCGACGTGTGGCTGGGGCAGGAGCCACCGGCCGCAGCGAAGGTAACCGTGAGCCGCGACGGCGACACCTTCACGGCAGTTGCCACCTACCGCGAGTACGTACAGCTAGCCAAGGACTACACCTCCGGGGAAATGGGACCGAACAGCATGTGGAAGAAGATGGCCGCCAACCAGCTATCGAAATGCGCTGAGGCCGCGGCCCTCCGCAAAGCCTTCCCCCAGGACCTATCCGGAGTGTACGTGGATGCCGAAATGCACCAAGCCAGCAACCCGGAGCCGACACCCGAACCGTCAAGCACGTTGCGTCTACTTCAGGAAGAGTCCGTGCAAGACCTTGGCGAGAAGCGGGACTGGCGGTCCGAAGCTGACAAGGCCGCAGGCAACGAACCAGAACTCCGGGCCATTTACTCGGAAGCCGAGCAAGGTGGCGCCGACCAAGACACTCTCACCTACATCCGATCCAAAGCAGGAGCATAGCCAATGAGCAAGATTATCCGCCTCGAGTCGACCAACTATAAAAGGCTGAAGGCAGTTGAGATCGTCCCGGATCCGGACGGCAACCTCGTCATCGTCGCCGGGAAGAACGGGCAGGGCAAAACGTCCATCCTCGACAGCATCACCGCGGCCCTGGGTGGCGTGAACGGAAAGACCACGCCGAAGCCGATCCGTGACGGCGAGGACCGCGCCGAGATCATCCTCGAAACCGAAGACCTCATCGTCACCCGCAAATTCACGGCCTCCGGACCGACGCTCACCGTCAAGTCGCACGATGGCGCCGTGTACCCGAAGGGCCAGGCCAAGCTCGATGATCTGCTGGGCAGGCTGTCCCTCGACCCGCTGGCGTTCACACAGCTATCCGACCGCGACCAACTGGCCACGCTGCTCGATCTCGTTGAGCTTCCGTTCGACCCGGACAAGCTGGCCGCCGAGCGCAAGGAACTGTTCGAGCGCCGCACCGACGCCAACCGGGCTGTCAAGGAACTCACCGCCCGCGCCGCCGACTACATTTCCCGGCCAGCCGACCTCCCCGACGAGGAAGTGAGCGTCTCTCAGCTCCTGTTGCAGTACAACGCTGGCCAGGCCGACCACCTTGCAAAGGCTCGAATGCGGAGCAACTTTGACGCCGCTGCCGAATACGTTCTCCGAATCCGGGCCGAGCTGGAATCCGCCGAACGAGAACTGGCGGCCGCCAGCAAGGAATACGGCAAATGGGACGGCGTCGAACTGCCGGACCTCGAAGCCATCCAAGAGCAGATCGACAACGCCGAGCACATCAACGTCGAGGTACGCCACCACAAGGTAGGTGAGAAAGTCCGCGCCGATCTGACCATCGCCGAGCAAGAGGCCGCCGAGCTCACGGAAGCGATCGCCGAGATCGACAAGCAAAAGGCTGACGGGCTCGCCGCGGCAGTCTTCCCGATCGATGACCTCGGCTTCGATGACACGGGAGTGACCTACAAGGGTGTGCCATTCAAACAGGCCTCCGGCGCCGAACAGCTCCGAGTCTCCCTGGCCATGGCGATCGCACTGAACCCGAAGCTGCGCGTCATCCGCATCGCCGACGGCTCCTTGCTCGACTCCGACAACCTGGCACTGGTCGAATCCATCGCCCGAGAGCACGACTTTCAAGTGTGGATAGAAATGGTTGGCGACGGCGACGGCCGCGGGATTGTGATCGAAGACGGGCAGGTGGCATAGGTGGCTGGCGAGACCTTTATTACCGTCATCGGGAAAGTTCACGAGGTGACCGACCCGAAGTACATGGACGACGGATCCGCGGTCACCAAAGTCACCGTCATTGGTAATCCCCGGAAGTTCAACAGGCAGAAGAACGAATGGGAAAACAAGCCCGGCAAGTTCTGGGACTGCCGAGCATGGAACCAAGGCAAGATGCTGCTCGCCGACAACGTCTCGAACACCTTGAAGAAGGGTGACAACGTCATCCTCTACGGCGAGCTGGAAACGCGCGAGTGGGAAGTCGAAGGCGGCCAGAAGCGCCGCGCCGACCAGCTGCGCATCGAAACCATTGGCAAGGACCTTCGCTGGCACCAAGCGCCCGCCAACGACGTCCCGGCCGCAGCTCCGGCCGACCAAGGCTGGGGCGGCGCACCTGCCGACCCCGGCGGATGGGGCAACACCCAACCATCGCAGTCGCAGCCCGGCTGGGGATAACCACACACCTGTACTACTAAAACTCAAGGCCCCGCTGAGGGCCTTTTTTCATGCCCGCGGCGCCCGGACCCCCTGCCGGGCGCCGCGTCACACACCCGAAGGAACCCATGACCACCGAAGCAATTGACCTTACGGCCCGAATCCAGGCGCGCGATGGTGTGGCCGTCGTCGTCTACACCAAGAACGACTGCCGCCAATGCGACATGAGCAAAGGCTTGCTCGATAAGGCCAAGATCAACTACACCGCAGTGAACGTGCAAGAGGACTCGACTGCATACCACTACGTGACCGAAGTGCTCGGAATCAAGCAGATGCCAGTGCTGATCGCCTCTACGATCGAGGGCGACGAGATGTGGTCAGGATTCCAGCCGACAAAGATTCGCGATCACATCACGCACAGGGCTGACGCCGCATGAAACCGCTAACGGGCCACAACTACCACCCTGACGCCATGCGCCGATTCAACCGCGACGTCGAAGAGCACCAGATGGAGGTACTGCTAGATCAAGGCCTTTACCGGCACGTGAGGTTCAAAAAGCCCGGAACTGGCATGTACTACTTCGACCTCATAACCACCCCAGGGCAGCTGACAATCCGGTCCGACATGGGAACATACGTCTTCTCCCGAGCCGCCGATATGTTCGAGTTCTTCACCGGCAACGGCTACGTCAACGCCGATTACTGGGGCGAGAAGCTGCAAGCCATCGATACTCACTGTGGATACCGCGACCACAGCGAAGAAGCCTTTCGCAAGTGGGTGATCGGGCACTTCTGGAACCGCAGAGAGTCCTACGAGCCAAACGTCGCCGCACAGATCTGGGCTGACATCCGCGACAGCATCTTCGACGACTACACGGACCGAACCTCCAAGTCGGCTTGCATTGACGCACTGGACTCGTTCCAGTCCCACGGTTTCCGCTACGGAGACACCTGGGACAACGACTGGACCGAGTTCAGCTACCAATACCTCTGGTGCTGTCACGCGATCCTCTCGGGCATCAAGAACTATTACGCGGCGAAGGCTGATGCGGATGTTTAGCGACAACTGCTGCCCGCGCTGCAAGGGTCCGCACGGCATCTGCCGGACCCGCGGGCAATGCAGCCACCACATCGCAGTCCGCCGCCGACAAGACGCCAACGACAGTGGGCCACGCTTCTACCGCAACCCAACGCAAGACCAAGCCATCGCCAACGTGATGCGCCAAAACCAATTCAGGGCCGCTGCAAAGCGGCCCTTTTCGTACCCAAAGGAGGACCGATGAGCACCAGCACCATGGAATACAAAGACTTCCTCCGCGCCAAAGCCGACTTCGAGCGCAACTACGGGCAGCCCGTCCCGGCGACGGCCGTTAACCCAATCCTCAAAGAGCACCAACGCGACATTGTGCGGTGGGCAGTCGAAGGCGGCCGCCGGGCAATATTCGCAGCGTTCGGCTTGGGCAAGTCCATGATGCAGATCGAGACGCTGCGCCTCACCCTGGCGCACGCCGGCGGCGCTGGCCTGATCATCGCGCCGCTCGGAGTCCGGGGCGAATTCATCCGAGACGGCCGCAAGCTCGATGTCGACGTGAAATTCATTCGCAGCGTCCAGGACATGACCTTCCACGGCGGCGGCCTGTACATCACCAACTACGAGACCGTGCGCGACGGCAAGCTCGATCCAGACATCTTCACGGCCGTCTCCCTCGATGAAGCGGGCGTCCTGCGATCATTCGGCTCGAAGACCTACCAAACCTTCCTCACCCTGTTCGAGAAAGTGAAGTACCGGTTCGTTGCCACCGCGACACCGTCACCCAATCGCTACAAGGAACTCATCCACTACGCCGGATTCTTGGGCGTCATGGACACTGGCCAGGCGCTTACTCGATGGTTCCAGCGAGACTCGACCAAAGCGAACAACCTGACGCTTTACGAGCACAAGCGCGAAGAGTTCTTCTTGTGGCTGAATTCGTGGTCGATCTTCCTCCAGAAGCCATCCGACCTCGGCTACTCAGATGAAGGCTACGACCTGCCGCCACTGAGCATCGACTGGTGCGAGGTTCCCGTCGACCACTCCACGGCCGGAGTGGACCGCGACGGTCAGGCCCGTATGTTCCGCGGCGGCGCCAAGGATCTGCAGGGCGTCGCCAAAGAGAAGCGCGACAGCCTCCCGGCCCGTATCGGGAAGCTCATGGCCATGGTCGAAGAGCACCATGCCAAGGACGATGGCCAAATCATCCTCTGGTGCGACCTGAACGACGAGCAGTCCGCGATCGAAGCTGCGCTCAAGGCCGCTGGGATGACCTATTCCAGCGTGCACGGATCACTCGACACTGACGAGGCAGAACGGCGCCTCGATGAGTGGCGGGACCGGGAAACCTACGCGCTCATCGGCAAGCCCGTCATGCTCGGCCAAGGACTCAACCTACAGCAGGCGAACAAAGCGATCTTCGCCGGCGTCACCTACAAGTTCAACGACACCATCCAGGCAGTCCACAGGACGCACCGCTTCGGCCAGACACGGCCTTGCTTCGTGCACCTGATCTACGCCGAGTCCGAAACGGAAGTCGTTACCGCCCTCAAAGACAAGTGGGCGCAACACCGAGAGCTGACATCCACCATGACCGACATCATCAAAAAGTACGGGCTTGCCCGGAACTCAATCACCGAAGCCCTCACCCGCTCAATGGGCGTCGAGCGTCTCGAAGCATCCGGCGAGGGCTGGACCCTTGCCAACAACGACTGCGTTGACGAGGCCACCAACCATATGGCCGAAAACAGTGTCGACATGGTTGTCACGTCCATCCCCTTCAGCAACCACTACGAGTACACGCCGTCGTACAACGACTTCGGGCACACCGACGACAACGATCACTTCTGGGCGCAAATGGACTTCCTCACCCCGCAGCTGCTGCGCGTGATGAAGCCCGGCCGGATCTACGCCTGCCACGTGAAGGACCGCATCAACTTCGGCAACGTCACCGGCGCCGGCATCCCGACCGTGAGCCCATTCCATGCCGAGGCCCTGTTCCACGGGATCAAGCACGGCTTCGACTACATGGGAATGATCACCGTCGTCACCGACGTCGTCCGCGAGAACAACCAGACCTATCGGCTCGGGTACACGGAGATGCGCAAGGACGGAACGAAGATGGGTGTCGGCTCGCCCGAGTACATCCTGCTCTTCCACAAGCCGCAAACTGACCGGTCCAAGGGTTACGCCGACGATCGAGTGACCAAGGAAAAGGACGACTATTCACTCGCCCGCTGGCAGGTCGACGCTCACGCCAACTGGCGCTCCAGCGGCGACCGGCACCTCACCCCGGACGAGCTCGCCGCCCTGCCCGTCGAGCAGCGCTCACGTCTGTTCACGGATCAAACGCTCCGCGAGGTCTACGACTACGAATCGCATGTCGAGATCGGCGAAGCGCTGCAAGGAAAGGGCGCCCTACCTGCAACCTTCATGTCCCTCATGCCAGGATCCTGGGCGCCCGACGTCTGGCACGACGTCAACCGGATGCTCACCCTCAACGGCGAACAGAAACGCCGCAACGTCCAAATGCACGTCTGCCCGCTCCAATTCGACATCGTTGACCGACTCATTAGCCGCTACACCAACCCGGGCGACCTCGTATTCGATCCCTTTGGCGGGCTGGGCACAGTCCCGCTCCGTGCCCTGAAGCTCGGCCGCCGCGGGCGCTCCAGTGAGCTCAACCCCGGATATTTCCTCGACTCCGTGAAGTACCTCGAAGCCGAAGAACGCGAGCGCGCCATGCCAACCCTGTTCGACCTCGAAGAGTTACCCGAAGCGTCGTGACGTACGTGTACCGGGACCCCGACAGATGGCGCCCGGTGCACGAACCTGAAGTGCCGACCGAACCGCCACCGGCGCCCAAGCCAGTGAAACCGCCAGTGCCCAAGAAGCAGCCTCGCCCGCTCCCAGAACCGATCTGGGGCGGAAAGCTCGGGCTCACCCTCGCGGCCGCAGAAGCGGGCGCCTGGGAACGACTACATCCTGCCCACCCAAAACCAGAAGAGAGCAAACACTCATGAAATTCAGCATCCCCGCCAACGCACTCGCCGACGCCGCAGGTTACGCCGCGAAAGGCATCAACCCGCGCCCGCCCATGCCCATCCTGTCCGGCCTTCTCATCGAAGCCGTAGCCGGCACTCTGCGCATCAGCGGCTTCGACTATGACAAATCCGCACGCACCAGCGTCGCCGCCGACATCCACGCCGACGGAAACGTGCTCCTTCCCGGGAAGATGTTCACCGATATCATCCGTAAATTCGGCAAGAAGACCGTCACCGTCGAAGTAGACGGGAGCACGGCCACGCTCACCGCCGGATCCGCTGTTTTCCGCATCGGAACAATGCCAGTCGCTGACTTCCCACCCATGCCAGGACTACCCTCGGCGGCCGGGACCGTCGACGGCGACCTGCTTGCTGCCGCCGTCTCCCAAGTAATTGGCGCCGCGGCGACGGACAACACCCTGCCCGTCCTCACCGGCGTCAAGATCATCAGTGATGGTCCCGAACTGTCATTTCTCACTACGGACCGTTACCGCCTCGCGCAGGCAACCATTCCATGGACTCCGGCCGGGGATGACATCAGCGTCCTTGTTCGCGGGTCATGGCTAGCCGACGCTGCGAAGAACCTCGCCGGCGAAGCACAGATCCTCGCAGGTGAAAACATCTTCGGCGTGCGCACAGGCAATCGCGCATCGACGGCCACGATTCTTGACCTTGAATACCCGAAGATCCAGACGCTTTTCCCGGAAACCACGGAGACGACAATCACCGTGGACCGCGCCGAGCTGGCCGACGTGCTGGGCCGAGTGTCACTCGTCGCCGAACAAAACACGCCCGTCCGCATTACCGCCAGCGGCTCTGAAATGAAAATCGAAGCCGGAACCGGAGACGGCGCCACCGGAACCGAAACCATCCCGTGCGATGTCTATGGAACCGACGTCGAAGTCGCTTTCAACCCCGGATACTTCGCATGGTCGCTCGCTGTCACCCCCGCCGAAGAAGTGACCCTTGGATTCCAAAAGAGTCGGGCAAAGCCAACACTGATCGGCGGACACGACGGACTCAAGCACCTCATCATGCCGGTGAAGCTCTGATGAGCGGCGCAGCAAAGAGGCGCAAGCCCTTTTACACCTCAGTGAACGTGGACGTCGACATCGACGCATCGGTCCTTGAAGACAACGGTTACCACCACGAGGACGACTGCCCAGCCGACGAGGAACGAGACTTCGCAGGCGACCTGCAGACGTTCTCGGACTGGCATGACCAAGCCCACGGGTTGACGCTGTGGGCCAACTGCCCCTACGAGCCGTGTGGACTACTCAGCGACGAATTCAGGAGCACGCCATGAGCGACGAACCCATGCTGCCTGGCGAATGGCCGGAACCCGTACTCACCTGCGACCTCATCATTGCGCGCGAGCTCACTTACGCCATCGAGCAACAAGAGCGGTTCAGTGCAGCCCTCAACGAGTCCAGGAAGTTCCCGATCGGCGACAAATCCGATGCCGCGATGGCCGCCAAATACAAGTCGGCCATGCACATCCAGTCGCACATCGCTTCGGCCGCGATCGCGGACCTGCTGCGAACCATCCAGGGCATGGCGCCCGGGCTGGCGGATCAGATTGCTCGCGAATTCGACAGCCTCCACGAAAGCGGCGAGCAAGGCGAGCTCATCTGGGAATGGGCTTCCGAGCGCGGCCTTGACCCAGAAGACATCATCGAAACCGTCAAGCATCAGCTTGCGCAGGAAGAGACCCCATGACCATCACAGTTACAGACATGTTTTGCGGGGCCGGCGGATCATCCACCGGCCTTTCTGCTGTCCCGGGCATCACGGTCAAGACGGCTATGAACCACTGGGCCCGTGCGATCGAAACGCACAACACCAACCACCCGGACGTGGACCACATCTGCGCGGACATCCAGCTCACGGACCCTCGCTCTATCTCCACCACCGAGATGCTGTGGGGCTCCCCAGAATGCACCAACCACTCCGTGGCCAAGGGACGGAAGCGGATCACCAATCAGGGTGCGCTGTTCGGGGACAAAGCCCCGGACGAGGCGGCCATGCGGTCCCGGGCTACGATGTGGGACATCCCGGCCTATGCCGAGGTCCACGACTACAAGATCATCATCACCGAGAACGTCGTGGATGCGGCCAAGTGGGTCATGTTTGACGCCTGGTTGCTCGCCATGAAGTCCCTCGACTACGAACACCACATCGTCTATATGAACTCGATGCACGCTCAACTCGGCGGCCTGCCCGCGCCCCAGAGCAGGGACCGCATGTACGTGATGTTCTGGAAGAAAGGCAACACCAAGCCCGACTTCGACAAGCTCCGGCCACTCGCGTACTGCCCATCCTGCGACGAGACCGTTCGCGCGCTGCAGGTGTTCAAAAAGCCCAACGAGCGCTGGGGCCGCTACCGCGCCCAGTACAACTGGAGATGCCCGAAAGTATCCTGCCGGAACCGCATCATCGAGCCCGGCTGGCGGCCAGCAGCAGATGCTATTGACTGGGGCATCGAAGGGCAGCGCATCGGCGACCGTCCAGTCAAGGACTACTACAACAAGGCTGGCGATTTCATCGGTTCCGGACCGCTTGCGCCCAAGACAATGGCACGCATTCTTGCTGGTCTCGAAAAGTACGGCGGACAGCCGGTGGCAATCGACGCCGTACGGGGCGCGCAGATCCTCTCGGCCGTGAACTCGGAACCATTTCAGACGCAGACCACGAGCTACACAAGGGGCCTGCTCGTGCCAGTGGAAGGCCGGGACGGCAAAGAGGCGCGAGACATCACCGAGGCAATGCGAACCCAAACGACTCGCAATGAGACCGGATTGCTAATGCCACCCCTGATTATCAACAACGTCTCCGGGGCAGATGCGAGCCGTACGGCAACAGTCCATGACCCCCTGCGGACACTCGTCGGCGGGGGCAATCACGAGTCGCTGCTCATGCCCTACTATGGCAGCTCGAAGCCGCAGGGCGTGGACCAGCCCATCGGGACGCTGACGACGGTGGACCGCTACGCCATGATCACGCTGCGCGGCCAGAACGCACCCAAGGACGTCTACGACCCGTTGGACACGTTCGCGGCCAATGGCAACCATCACGCCCTCATGGGTGTCCGGCCGCCCGAAGTTGAGGACTGCACCTTCCGCATGCTCGAACCCCACGAAGTCACCTGGGGCATGGCATTCCCGAAGGACTACACGATGACCGGCACCAAGCGGGAAATGGTCAAGCAAGCCGGAAACGCCGTCTGCCCGCCCAACGCCCGGGACCTCGGCATGATCGCCGCTGAATCCCTCGGCGCCGCCGCATAACGCCCGAGCCTAACCGAAAGGACAACGAATGGCTGAGCCGGATGACAAGGACCGACGGCTCTGGGCGAAGATCGACGTCGACTACTTCGACAACGCGAAAATTGACGAGCTCTCAGACGCCGCCCAACTCTTGCACCTTGGCCTGATCCTCAAGGCGAAGAAGCAGGGGAAGGGCGGCGTGCTGTCTGCCAGGACATGCAAGGCACGCGGCGACGCCGCGCTGCGGGAACTCGTTGACGGCGACCTGATTCACAAGCTAGATGCCCGCACATACCAGCTTCATGACTACGGCAAGCATCAATCTGACTCTGCCGACCTGTCCGAAAAGCGGTCGAAAGTGGGCCGTCGAGGGGCTCACGTGACCAACCACGAAAAGCGCCGAATTTACGTCGAAATGTGCGAGCACTGCCAGCAAGCCGCGGTTGACGGCGAAAGTTGGCTGAAACAAGCGGAACTCGGCGACTGAGCACGCCCAAAAGAGAGCGGCAAAAGCGGCAAAACGAGCGGCAATTGCCGCTTTTTAGCCGCGGCAAAAGCCCGGCAACAGAGCGGCAGAGTTAAGAGTACCTACTTACGTAGGTAGCTCGTCTCACCTTTTGTCTGTGGTTAAGAAAAGAGAATGAGCAAGTTTTCAATCAATCGTCACTTAAGTAACGCGAGGCGCCGGGACATTTGATTGAAGGAAGGATTCAGCCTTGATTACCGAGAGCCAGGCGAAAGCTTTGGCCGTCATCCTCCACGAGATCCGGCCACGATGGAGCGCCCCGGCCATGGTCAAAGTCTTCGAACGCAACCACGCCCACCCGGCAGCATTCGCTGACATCGCAGCCGCGGCCGTGGCAGCGGCACGAGATCCCAAGGTCGACACTCCAGGCTGCATCTTCATCGACCGTCGGTTCTGGCCGCCGGAGATCAAAGCGCAATTGCCCAAGCCACCGCCGTGTGAAGACCACATCGGCCAAGACGCCCACACCTGCAGATCCTGCTGGGCGGACGTCAAAGCCGGGATCCGCCCACAAACCCACATCGGAAAACACCACGAAGCCGTCTCGGAAGAGGCGGCTTCCGTCATTGAAGGAGAGGAAGAACCGTGACGGAAGCAACGCACACCGCCCACAGCATGACCGAGCTCCTACGCCAGCACTACAACCCAGACGGCCGCGCAATGGGGCATCTCTTCATGCCGGAAATCGGAGCCCCTGGCGGGCGCCGGCGGGCCGACCTACTTGTTGCGCCCATATCCATCGCAGGGGCAAAGGCAAACACCCTGATCGGCCACGAGATCAAGGTGACCCGATCGGACGTCATGGCCGAGCTCGCCGACCCGACGAAAGCGGATCCTTGGCTGCGCTACTGTACTCGCTGGTATCTCGTCGTCGCCGACCCGGCCCTGATTGAAGGCCTGACTATTCCTGACCTGTGGGGCGTCATGGCACCGCCGTCAGGCAGGCGCACCCGCTCAATGACGATCCTGAGGGAAGCTCCGAAGCTCACCCCCGACGGTGACATGTCCCCGGCCCTGTCCCGTCTTGCCGCCTATATGGTCGGCAGGCTCGAAGGAGTCGTGAAGCGAGCCGAATATGACCGCGACGGCTGGAAACAGCGGGCCGAACGCGCCGAGCAACGCGAGCAAGAAGCCCGCCTGAACGGCGGCGGGCACGTCAGCCAGCACACGAAGCGAATCAACACGATCGTGAACCTGGTCGAGCGTGGCAAGCACGACTACAAATCGAAGATGCCCTACCTGATGCCCGACGACGTCACCGAGCAAGATATCGCCGAAGGTATTCTCGACCTCGCCCGCAGCAGGTCGATCGCCCGCGAAGTAAGGCGCGAGATCGACGGAACGATCAGGGAAGTCGAGCGGGCACTGAACCCCTTCGCTCACGTCGCAACGCAACTCGCAGCAGTCAAAGCGAAGGCCGAAAGCATCGGCGAACGGCAAGCATCATGAGCCCCGGCTATTGCTGGCCGTCGCTTGGCGAACCTTGCGGCGGCTGCCATCGCTGCGGGCCGCCCGAGCCGCAACCATGCGAGGGATGCTTCTACGTCTACGGAGACATGCGCGAATGCGACGGCGGCTGCAACGGGCTTACATCAGCCGAAGACGCCGAACGCCGTGCCGCGATGTTCGCAGACCCCGAAGGCCGCACCTTAGTCCAACGAATCATCGAACGAAAAAACCACGAAGCCCCGGCAAACGCTGGGGCTTCACTCATTCAGGAGAACCCATGAACTACCTGCTGCTCGCACTTGCGATCGCCAGCGCCTTCGTCGCACTGCTGTACTCGGCCAACATCGTCAGGGTTGCTATCGGGCGGATCGTATGGGCTAGCAACCTCGCGCACATCGGTCATCTCGTCATCGCACCGACCGCCATTGTGCTGGCGATATGGCTCTTCCAGATGGCGGTGGCCGCATGATCCGCAAAGAGGGCAAGGCTCGCTGGACGTACACCTGCGAGCCCTGCGAAGTCCGACTGACGCACCCCGACCAGTTCCGGGCCATCGAAGCATGCCATCGACACGAGCGAGGGTTCGGGCATTTCGGAAGAGCAATCGGCGATGCCGTCCGGACTGCTGTTGAACCGCTCATGACCGCATTCGGGTTTGTCGCGCAAGCACAGGCCAAGTACGACGATCTGATCGTTCGCGAGATTTGGAGGAACGGACGATGAGCAAGTTCCGTATCGGCGACACTGTCCGAATCATCGCCAACCGGTGCCAGCACTTCGACTCCGTCGGGACGATCGCGGAAATCAAGGAAAACCAGAGCGCCCGGTTCCACGTCGCCGGACTTGAGCCGTGGCCACTCTGGTTCGAGCCGAACGAACTCATACTCGCCGAGCCTCCTTTGGCAGCAGAGGACGGACGATGACCGAAACCTCACTCCGTGTCGTCGCCTACGGTCTCCCCGCCAGTCAAGGCAGCAAGAAGGCGTTCAAGCGTGGACGGAAGATCGTCCTGGTCGAAATGGACGAGAAGCTGCCAGCATGGCGCGCCGCCGTCGAAGGCGCAGCGAGAGCCGCCGCGGGACTCAACTGGACGACCATCGAC
>FTCF01000469.1_pt1 | contig 21597 bp, 22 predicted proteins | sample 1639631 | NCBI WGS metagenome assembly FTCF01 (sample SAMEA3914864, study PRJEB12502) | metagenome | biome: forest; material: soil | place: USA | collected 2012-03-12 | depth 0.3 m
CCGCACCCCTTGGTACTTGAGGAAGTGGCCTATCCCTCCGACGACGAACTGTTTGCGCGGGCCGAGCTGACGCGGGCGCGGCGGGAGTAGGTTGGGGCGACCCGGCGTGCAAGGCACCCCGCGAGGAGGTCCTCCTCGACTCTGGGTGTCGAGGAGGACCGGTCTTGGGGGAGTCAGTGGGCGCCCTCGACGTCAAGCCGTCTAGAATGCTCCGACGAAATTCTTCATGACATTGATGACCGCTGGACCGATGATCACAATGAAGAGCACCGGCAAGATGCAGAACATGAGCGGGAACAGAACCTTGATAGGCAACTTCATCGCCTTTTCTTCGGCCCTCTGGCGTCGCTTGACCCGCATCTGCTTTGCCTGGGTCCGGAGTACGTTTGCGATTGCGATCCCGTACGTATCCGCTTGGACGACTGCCCGAACGAAGCTCCGAACATCCGGGACCGACACCCTCTCGGCCATGGCCAGATAGGCTTCTTTCCGGCTGCGGCCCACCTGCATATCCTGGAGCGTTCGGGCTAGTTCTGCAGCAAGCGGCCCTTTTCCGTTTTGTGCCGCCCTCGCCATCGCAGATTCGAAGCCGAGACCGGCTTCGACTGAAATGAGCATTTGATCAAGCGTATTGGGTAGTTCCAACTCGATTGCCTGCTGCCTCTTCGCCCCGCGGCCGTGGATAAGAATGTCGGGAACGAAGTAGCTCAATGCCACCAGAAAGATGATGAAAAGTACGGCGCTGCTGCTTGGCGTTCTAAAAACCAAGAGGAATCCCAGGATGCTCACGACCAAGGCCGTCGCTGGCTTGGCTATCAGGAGGCGCTCCAAAGGCATCCCGGCTGGTCGCCCGGCCCTCGCAAGGAGCCTGTCAAGCCAGCCAGCATAACCGGCGGGCGTCAGGCGAAGCCCTAAGGCGACCCGTTTTGCCTCGGATGTGGAGCCAACCACTACGCCCCCATTCGAGGCGACGGGAACAGCGATTCCGCTGCGTCTGAGGTTGGTGCGAACTGCCGCGATCCCGCTTCGGTCAACCGAAACGAACGACCACACTATGTAGGTGCAAGGCAGGACAACGAGTCCCACCATCAACCAGGCCATGGTAGTCACGGTGCCCTCCTAGAACTTGATCTTGACAACACGGCTGAGCCAGAAACTGCCTGCAACCAGAAGAATGACGGCCGCGATCACCATCAACCAACCCAATGGGCTGGTATAGAGTGTCCCGACATAGTTGGGACTTGCCACGGTCAGGTAAAGGAACATACCGAGGGGGAGAGCCACGAGGATGTACGCCGACAGTTTGCCTTCGGCGCTGAGCGACTGCACCTGGCCCTTGATCTGAGCCCTTTCCCGCACCGTTTCCCCGACGTGGTCCAATACTTCGGCCAGGTCGCCACCAACTTCTCGATGGATTTCAATTGCCTGGGCGGTCCAATCGAAGTCCTCGCTACGCAACCTGCGCGCAGAATCCAGCATCGAGTCCTTCAAATCGCGTCCTAGGAGGGACTCGTTGACGAGCCGGGCGAATTCTTCCGAGGTAGGTGCTTCCGCTTCTTTTGCTACTGCGTCAACGGCCCGAAGGAGGCTGTGGCCCGCCCTCAGACCACCTGAGAGCATCAGCAGGGTGTCGCCGAGCTGTTCCTCGAATTTCTGCCTGCGGCGATTGGTTTTGAATTTCAAGAAGACCATCGCGAGGAAGGGGGTTATCAATAGACCCAGAATTCCAAGGAACAAACCGGACAAAATGAAACCTACGACCCCGGCTGTCACAGCGATGCAAGCAACCAGCAAGATGAAATCGGATTGGCGGAGTTTCAGCCCGGCCTGTTCAAGCGAATCGCGGCTGCCGAATCTAGCGTTCCGACTGACGTTGTGCTCAACGAAAGTCGTTGCCCTCCCGGTAACGCGAGTGAGAAGGGAGGGTTGCTCCGTCACTCCGGGCCGGCGTCGGGCCAGCGAAATCTGGTTCCGTCCCGATCCAATTGTCGTGAAGAACAGCGTGGCCAGGGCTACCAGCCAGAACCCAACGCCGATCGCGAAAAACGCAGGGTCAGTAACGGTCATCGGAATGCACCCCCAATTGGCACGGTTCCAAAGACAGCCGGTGAAAGCCCGATACCCAGATCAGCGAAGTGATCGACGAACCTCGGCCGCACGCCGGTCGGAACAGGGCGTCCGAGGAACCTGCCGTTGGCGTCCACTCCGGCACCGTAGTCAAAAACGAAGGCATCCTGGAGAGTGATGATGTCACCTTCCATTCCCTGAACCTCCGTAACATGCGTGACCCGACGCGTGCCGTCGCGGAGACGGGAAATGTGCACGATCAGGTTCACTGCGGACGCGATCTGCTCGCGAATGGCACGGAGCGGCAAGTCCATTCCCGCCATCAAGACCAAGGTCTCAAGGCGGGCAATTGCGTCGCGGGGAGAGTTGGCGTGAACGGTGGATATAGAGCCATCGTGGCCGGTATTCATCGCCTGCAGCATGTCGAGGGATTCACCCCCGCGCACTTCGCCGATCACGATTCTGTCCGGGCGCATGCGCAGCGAGTTCCGAACCAGTTCCCTAATGCTGACTTCGCCCTTTCCTTCGATGTTTCGTGGGCGGCTTTCCAGCCGAACCACATGCTCCTGCTGAAGCTGAAGTTCGATCGCATCCTCGATGGTGATGATGCGTTCTTCTGGTGGGAGGAAAGAGGACAGGACATTGAGTAGCGTGGTCTTTCCGGTGCCCGTACCACCGGAAACAATGATGTTGAGCCGTCCCTGTACGCAAGCGTGCAGGAGCTCGGCGATCTCCGGAGTCATGGTGCCGAATGAAATCAAATTCGCCACCGTGAGGGGAACGTGGCCAAATTTTCGAATAGTGAGTGTCGAGCCACCGACAGCCAGCGGCGGAATGATCGCGTTGACGCGGGATCCATCCGATAGCCGAGCATCGACGAGAGGCGAGGATTCGTCGATCCGTCTCCCGACTTTGGTGACGATGCGCTCGATGATCCGCCGGAGATGTTCCTCATCACTGAATTTTGCGCCGGTCAGATAGAGTTTGCCGGCCCGTTCCACGTAGACCTTGTCGGGGCCATTGACCATGATCTCCGTAACGGCCGCCTCATCGAGGAACCTTTGCAGTGGACCGAGGCCCAGGACGTCGTCGATGATTTCCTTGACGAGTCGTTGCCGCTCAAGCGTGGAGAGCGGGATTTCGTCTTCTTCGATGATCGCGCGGAGTTCGTCCTTGACGTACTGGTGCAACTCCGCTTCCTCCATGGAAGCATCGGTGATTCGGCTTCCCATTCGCTCGTAGAGAGCGGTCCCGGCACGGTCCTTGATTGCATTGAGTGCTTCATTGGTGTCTGAGGAATGCCGTTGTTCAACGGATGTAGACGCAGTGTGACTCATAGGATCGGGCCCTCCCGGGCCCCACGGGGCCGCTTGGGAAGTTGACTCCGAAGCCGACCCGGAAGCCGACGCAGTCGCCTTATCGAAATTGCGGGCTTCTTCCAGCCTTTTGGCGAGACTCATTGGACTACTACCCTTCTGTGAAGTTTCTTATGTGGCCTTTCTTCCCAAGACGGCTTGAACCGATCAACGAGTTCGGAAAGTCCTCTGGCGGCGGCATCCTTGGATCCGTCCTGCAGCAAGGGCACGCCTTTGTTGGTTGAAAAGGGAACGGCCGTGGAGCGGCGAAGCACAACGTCAACGGGGGAACCGATCGTGGACTCCACGTCCTGAAGCGTGAGGCCGCTCCGGCGGTCCGCGAAGTTCAGGACGATATGGCGCCTCTCCGGGAGAAGACCCACCTCATTAAGAATGTTCAGGCCAGTCCGGAGTCCGCGAATACTGGGGATGTCCATCCCGCAGACCCACACGACGTCCGTGGCTACTTCCAGTGTGGCGAGCACATGCTCACCCAGACCAGGCGCTGTGTCGACAACAACAAACTGAAACTCATCTGACAGTTGCTTGATCAGGTGCCCTACTTGGTCACCGGAGATCTTGTCGGCGTCCACCGGATTGAGCGGAGCACAGAGCGCGTAGAGGCCGGCGGGATGCATCGTCAGATAAGACTTGAGGACCATGCTGTCCTGAACTGCGGCTCCGTCCACCGCGTCCGTAAGAGTTCGCTCAGGATCAAGGTTGAGCCCCGAAGCAACGTCTCCAAATTGCAAGTCCAAGTCCATTACGACGACGCTCATCGGCGCCACTTTGGCCAAACCCACTGCAAGGTTGGTTGTGACAGTCGTCTTGCCAACGCCTCCTTTCGGGGACATGACCGCGATGATGCGACCGCCCGTAGGGTGGCTCTCGACTGAGTTTCCAAGCCCTCGGCGCCGTCCGGCGGCAGCTAGGCTGGCCCGTTCTAACAGAGAACGGATTTCATCCACGTCTGCGTTTGGTGACAGCAGATCCCGCACGCCGGCACGCATGGCTGGTAGGGCAACCTCGGACCTGCTCTCCGTCACGAGAACCACGCTGATTTCCGGGAACTGGAGATCAAAGAGGCTGGCGAGACGGATCGAGTCTTCCAGCGGAAGCCCAGGACCGAAGAGGATGACCTCGGCAAGTTCTCCCGTCAGCACGCGCAGGATGTCGTCCGGGCTGGGTGGCAGGTAGTCAGCGGTGATCACGTGGAGGGTGCCGCGCAGGCCGGTGGCTGCATGCCGCGCCCTGCGCTCAAAGTCCGGATCAGACGTGATCACTACGAACCGGCTCATCGGTACAGCTCCGTCTTCTTGATGACAACAGGTGCGCTCTCTGCGGCGGAGGCGGGTTCCTTGGTGAGCCACAACTTCCCGAACTCAGCCGCGAATGCCAATTTGGCTGAATCCACGTCACTGCGGGCGAAAGTTACGAGCAACTGGCCGGTTGGCAGTTCAGTGTTCGCCTGTTCCTGCGAGTTTGAGGTTGAGTTCGACGCTTTGGCTTGGGAACGCTGCACGCTCGTGACCAGAACCTTGTGGAACACCTCCTGGGACGTTGCTGCGCTCGAGGAGTCACCGCCGGATCCAGCAGGGAAAAGGACGACGATACCTACCGTGTCGCCGGCTGCGATTCGTCCTCCCACCACCCGCTGGGCCTCCAGTTGTACGGAGATTTCCTGCATACCAGCCGGGACTGGAACAGAGCCAGGTGCCGCCAAGCTGCTGGGGTCGACGAGCCGTGCTCCCAGTAGCGCCTCACCCGGCAAGAGGTCCGTGGCAGCCACTTTCCCCTGGATGCCGTCCAGGCTCTTGAGTGCACCGTTGGGGACGGACGCGGTAGGCAGTGACGTCAACTTGACCGATGACCTAATCGTGTCAAGGCTGGCGCCTGAGGGAATCTGAGCCTGGACCACCAACACATCAACAGGTTGAAGGTCCTTTTGGGCCCGGGCTTCAGATCCTTGTACGTATGAGACCAGTAGCATTGTGCCGGCAATTGCGAGCACTAGTGCAACGATGCCTCCCAGTAGGCGAGTTTTCACTTTCTTCCCCTTAACTTGTACTTATTTGCTCAGACCGATGTTTTCGGTTCCAAGGTCCGTTCCACCGCCACCGCTGCCGGCCCCATCGATGGTCTGGTATTTGACGAATTGGCCGATGATGCAGCGATCATTTCCGCCCGAGCATGCCAGCGAGCTCGTCATGTTGGGATCCGACGCTTTGTTTCGGAACTCGTAGACGCTGCCGTTTCCGAATTTCCAACCCCAGATCTTGAAAGTTGCATAGCCGATGATGTTGAACGTGCCGTTATTGCCCTGGTTGCTGGCATTGTCGAAGACCGGGAAGGTCACCTTGGCTTCACCACCGCCTAGAATGGTGTCAACCCAGCCTTGAAGCGTGCTCTGGCAGAGGGTCGGAGGGTTGTTTCCCGGATCCGAGCCGATGGTGTTGCTTCCGACCTGGGTGCTTGCGTAACAAGGAGAACTTTGGGTCAGCCAACCCCAACCGCCAGGTATTTGCGTTCCGGATGGGCCAGTGCAGGTTCCGCCTGGCTTGTAGGAGATCCTTTGAACTTCAGCGCTTTGACTGGCGGAGGACAAGTTGAAGCAACTGTCCGAAATTGCCAGAGGGAAGGCGCCGGCCGAGCCTAGCGGCCCCCATTTTGCCTGGGCCGAGGCGCGGATGTCCGCAGTCTGAATCCCGAGGGCGCGTGCGAAGACGAGAGAAAAGTGGTTGCTGGCCGACGGATCCTGGGCCTGGATGGTCACGTCGACAGTGTTACCGCTTACAGTTGCAACGATCGCTTGTCCGTGGCCGTCCAGGGTATTGCCGTTCGCAAATTGAGCAGCAAAGGCCGTTTGATCTGCGGGGCAGGTCCCTGCCGCCAGCTTCGAGCAATTTTGGGCAATCGCTAAAGCTGCGGCATCTGCCCCGTTCTGGAGCTGGGCGTGTTCGGAATACATCGAACCAACATCTACGGCGAACGCTGCCATACCAAGCAGGACCACCATGAGAAAGGCAGTCATCGGAGCAATGACACCGCGCTCCGGTTCATCGATCCTTATCCGGCGCATCGCATAACTCCAGTCCCTTTGACGGTCAGACTTGAAGGCATACCCGGAATGAGTGCAGGGAACCCGGTCATCCAGGTGGTCGTGTAGTTCACGGCGGCTACCGCGTTGTTCCCCAAAGAACATGTGCCAGTGCCCGAATAGCTGATGGTGATGTTCGACGCATTCAGAGCGACGGACGGCGCCGCCGCAATTCCGGCGCTCTGGGCATTTGAAGCGCTGTAACCGGGCTCTGAACAATGGATGGCCGCGTAACGCGAGGCCTCCCGTCCGGCCTCGGAAAGCGAAACTTGAATGTTGAAAGCCCTGCCGAATTCGGCGATTCCCAGAACAAGAACTATCAACAAGGGAAAGACGAGGGCGAATTCGACGGCCACTGCGCCCGATTCCTGGGTTGCGGTCGTTTTCGAGGTTGAGCGGTTCCGGATTCTCATCACAGACCTGCCACAACATGTTCGAACCCTGGAACGAGTTGGGCCCCCAAGGTGCCTACGATCGTGAAAATGATCGTGGCGATGAAGGCAACGAGGAGGCTGTACTCGACGGCGCTGGCGCCGGCCTCGGAGCCACTCGTGACCCTGAGAGTTTTCCTCAGACGTAGTGAGAGAGTGTTTACCTGAGACTTGAGACCTTGCACAACCCCTCCTTGACGAGAGTGATTACCAAATAAAAAGCCCAGGGGCGAAGTGGTTACCAGTGGAGCAGAAGCCCGAACTGTTCCGCCCGCCCCTGGGCTGATTACTTTGTTGTTATTTGCTAGAGCTGGCTTGAGATGGAAGTGAATGCGGTGTTGATCTGGCCGCCGAGAGTGCCGACGATCACGACAATGACGGCGGCGATCAGGGCTACGAGCAAGCCGTATTCGACTGCTGTTGCACCCGCTTCGGATTTGAATAGCTGCTGCGCACGCCACCTAAGAATCAGGGCTCGCTTTCCCAGAGTCTTCATCGGGCTTGCTAGAGCTTGTTTGAGATGGTTGTGAAGGCAGTGTTAATCTGGCCGCCGAGAGTGCCGACGATGACGACGATGACGGCGGCAATGAGGGCTACAAGCAAACCGTATTCAACGGCCGTTGCGCCCTTTTCGGAGGTGAGGCGATCTTTGACTCCGGCGACGAATGCAATTACAGAAACCATGAGAGATGACATTGGAAAACCTTTCCCAGATAAGTGAATTTGTCTACGATTTCCCGCCGCCTACATATCCCGTTTAGCGGCTCGGATTTCGATAGGACAAGAATTGCCCCTGGGAGGGTTAACAAACAATGCGTAGTGGTACTCGTCTTTCTCAGAGCGAGTGGCTTCCACTACTCGAAGTACGGGTCGCAGGTACTCGGTTTTTCTGCCTAGCTACTACCTAAGTGGCCCGCGAAATGGGGCTCGTGGGCTTTACGGGGCGGCTGTGGCATGCAGCTGAGCCTCACCGAACGAGAAGAACCACTCCAATGGCAGCGGCAAACATGGCAGGCCCGTGGGCCACTTCACCCGGCTTGATTCCGCGCTTCACTAGTAACAGCAGCACCGTCACCACCCCGCCCACCACGAAGCCCAGCAGTCCCCCATAGAACACTTGGGTCCAGCCCAAGTAGCCCAAGTACATTCCGAGTGGTGCAGCGAGCTTCACGTCGCCCATTCCGAGGCCTCCGGGAGAAACCAATCCGAGAATTAAGTACCCGAGGAACAAAATGACGGCGCCGGCAGCCGCGCGCAGCAGTCCAGACCAGTCCGGAACGAGCGTGGCCGACATAGTTAACAGACCGAGGCCGCCAGCAAGCAGTAACAGGACCAGCGGGTTAGGAAGCAAATGGTGCACCACGTCGACGCGTGAAAGTTGCACAGCGAGCGCTGCCAGGAGGAGATAGGCAGGGAGGGTCGGTGAGAAACCAAACCGGAGCGTCAAGAGGGCAAACAACGCGGCGGTAGCCACCGCCGTCGTGATCCTTATGACGGGGGAGGGGAGCCCGCCGAGCCGCGGCAGGCACCGAGCGATCAGAACCTCCGCCAGGGGGCTCGTGAGCAGCCCCAGGAGCCCGAGGGCGGCCACGAGCAAGGGCTGGGCGGCAGTTGCTGTCATGGCATCTCCTAGGAGCTCAAAATGGGCCTCAGTTGTTCGCGCTGGTTGCCAGCCTATTTTGACCCTGACGCTCGTTGCCGCTATTGTTGATAGTCGTTGTGCGTGTCCTTTCTCGATGACACATGCCCGCTTGGGGATCCAGTTGCAGGATCGTTAACTCGACAGGCATATCGGGACTTCGGGATGACTGGTACATAGAGCCCTCACCTCTGCTCCGGTAACGCATACCTAGTAGGCACACGCTTCAAGCGTGCCGCCTAAAACATGAACGCCAGAACAAGAACGAGGCAAAACCGTGCGTACGTACACCCCGAAGCCCGGCGATATCAACCGCCAGTGGCACGTCATCGATGCCACCGACGTTGTCCTTGGTCGTCTTGCCAGCCAGACCGCAACACTGCTGCGCGGAAAGCACAAGCCGACCTTTGCGTCCCACATGGACATGGGCGACTTCGTCATCATCATCAACGCTGAAAAGGTCGCCCTGACCGGCGCCAAGCTGGAGCAGAAGCGCGCATACCGCCACTCCGGCTACCCGGGCGGCCTGACCTCCGTCAACTACGCGGAACTGCTGGAATCCAACCCGGTACGCGCTGTGGAGAAGGCCATCAAGGGCATGCTCCCGAAGAACTCCCTCGCTGCACAGCAGCTGGGCAAGCTCAAGGTTTACCGTGGTGCAGAGCACCCCCACGCAGCCCAGCAGCCCAAGACTTTCGAAATCACCCAGGTCGCCCAGTAGTCCTGGCCACCAAACAACTTTTAATCAAGGAGAATCGTGGCTCAGAACGAAGAACTGACCACCGAGGCCGTTGTGGCTGAGGAAAACCTGACCAGCTACACCTCGGAGAGCGGTCCTGCGGAAGCAGAAGCGCCGAAGAAGGAGCGCCCGGCACTGACCGTTTCCGGCGCCGCAGTTGGTCGTCGTAAAGAAGCCGTTGCACGTGTTCGCATCGTGCCCGGTACCGGCAAGTGGATCATCAACGGCCGCGAGCTGGCCAACTACTTCCCGAACAAGCTGCACCAGCAGGACGTCAACGAGCCCTTCAAGATCCTTGATCTTGACGGCGCCTACGACGTCTTCGCGCGCATCCACGGCGGCGGCATTTCCGGTCAGGCCGGTGCGCTGCGTCTCGGTATCGCCCGTTCGCTGAACGAGATCGACACCGAGAACAACCGCGCCACCCTGAAGAAGGCCGGCTTCCTGCGTCGTGACGCCCGCGTCATCGAGCGTAAGAAGGCTGGTCTCAAGAAGGCACGCAAGGCTCAGCAGTACTCCAAGCGCTAAACCGCACTCGGGCGCTTCCAGCGCCCCGCAGAGGCCCGTTCCGCCATTTTGGTGGGGCGGGCCTCTGTCGTTGGTGTGCGATGTCAATTGAGCAGTTAGGGCCGAAGGGCGTAATACCGCGCTCCATCGATGGTTTCTGCCATGAAATGGGTGCTCACCCAGTCGACTATTCGTGCGGCTTCTCCATGGCCTTCCAAAGTGGTTGGTGGCAGTTTCTGAATGACCATGGACCCGATGCGGCCAGCGTGAACAAGGTCTTGGAATTGTTCAAGCGTTGGAAATGGGTCGGTTCCATCAAAGCCCCCTATCGGCATCACCGCCCTCCCGCTCGCGAGTTGGTAATTCGCCGCGGATTCGGAACCAACCATCGCAGCGGGCCAAGTGACACTTTCGGGGTCCTGGCGCAGTCGATCGATGACGCCGCGCACCGGGATGTCTCCATAAGAAAGTATCAAGAGCGTCGGCGGGATGTTCGGCGGTAACTGTTGCCTGTCCGGGCTGTCGGTTCGGATGTGCAGGATGCTCGGGCCAGCTATCACTCCGGCGCCGACGTGCGGGCTCAAGGTGGTATTGACCGACCACAGCACGGGCCCCGCCAACAGGGTCACCAGTGGCACCGTCACAGAGAACCACCGGATACTACGGCCCGCCGCGGGGATGAGTACGACTGCGATGGATACCGACCCCAGGATCAGAAGCGCCTGCGGAAACCACGGGAAATCGCTGGTTGAACGTACCGCCGCGACATACCCAATTATCATGCAAACGAGCAAGGCTATTCCGAGCGCGAGGCGCGGTTTCCAGCGTCTCCGAAGCCGCACGAGGTGAATGAACCCAAAGGCGGCCAGGCAACTCAATGGTGGTACGGCCACGAGTGAGTAGTAGGGGTGGACGATACCTGACATGAAGGCAAGGACTGTCGCGGAAGTAGCGAACCATATCGCGCACAGAAGCAGCAAAGCGCGCCTGGGCGTTGCGTAAATGCGCTTCCACAAAATCCATGCGGCGATGCAGATTCCGGCCAAGGCCAGTGGCAGTAACCAGCCGAACTGACCGGTAAATTGTGGTTCCAGAAATCGCTGGAACCCGGCAGCGAGGTCGTCCGAATTTCCAGGAGTCATCGTTCGAACGGCGGCCTCTCCGGTCAGACGATCGAGACCGTTGTACCCCACTGTGAGTTCTATGACGCTGTTGGCCCTTGTGCCTCCAATAAAAGGCCGGGCGGACGGGTCTGCTAGCTGAACGAGGGTGAACCACCAGCCGCCCATGAGTGCCGCGACGAAGAACGCCGCACCTAGATGCATGAACCTCTTGATGATCGGGACGCGCGAAAAAGCGAGGTAACTTACTCCCAGGGCCGGCAGAATGAGCAGGATCTGAAGTTGTTTGGCTAGGAACCCCGCGCCGACCAGGGCTCCTGCAATGAGCAACCAGCGCGGCTTCCCCCGGTCGATTGACTCGAGGGTCGCGAAGGCAGTCCCGATCATGAGCAGGGTCAGCAGCGCATCCGGGTTGTTGTACCTGAACATCACAGTCGCCACAGGGGTAACCGCAAAGAAAAGCCCCGCAAGCAAGCCAGTTGCCGGGTCGGTCCGCTTCGTCACCATCCGATACAGCAAATAGACGCTGAGTACTCCCATCAGAGCTTGTGGCAGGAGGATGCTCCATGAGTTGAGGCCGAAAATCCGCACGGAGAGGGACATGATCCACAGTGATAGTGGAGGCTTGTCAACGGTTATTGCATTTCCCGGGTCCGAGGAACCGTAGAAGAATGCCGTCCAATCTTCCGAACCGGCCATGGCGGCGGCCGAGTAGTAAGAGTTTGCCCAACCGTTTTGGTCGAGTCCCCACATATAGAGGAGTGACGCCAAAGCAAGAAGGCTCAATAGAGCCGGCCGCTGCCAGGCCGGACTCAGGGGATTCCCACGAAACCACTTCCGAATGACCTGGAAACGGCCGCCGATGGTGGCGCCCGGGGCTGCTTGTCCGGGAAGTCGGCTGGTTTTGTTGCTCACATTGCCAGCTGCTTGATGGTGGCCACGCCGCGCCGTTCCTCCGTCCGCCGTACCCGGAAGACCCAGATACGGAGCAGGACGAAGCGGACAAGAGTGGCGAATATGTTTGCACAAGTCAGGACAAACAGTTCAGTACTGGGCGATGCGTCCGGGTGAATGGCATGTAGCAATACCAGGGAAGAAGACGTGATCCCCCAGGCGACCAGGAAAACCACCAGGCCTTGAAACTGTTGGGTGAACTGCCGCTCGGGTCCGTGGATCCTGAAGGTGAAGCGGCGGTTGGCCGCTGTGTTCGCGATGGCCGTGAGTAAGAGGGCCAGGAAGTTTCCCTGCTGTGGGCCAAACGGGCCCTGGAATAGCAGATACAGCAAAGCAAAAGCGAGAGTGGAGAACGCGCCGACGATTCCGAAACGTATGACTTGGCCGAAGAAACTTGGGCGGGTTGGCGTGGCAATAGGTCCACGCCCCAGCTCCGCGTATATCGCTTGCAAAGGGATATTTCCCTTCATCATGGACCCGGCGACGCGTACGAGGCCCCTGATATCGTCGACGGCGGTTTGGCGGATATCCACCCTGCTGTCTGGATCGTCGATCCAGTCGACTGGAATCTCGTGGATTCGAAGTCCTGCCCGCTCCGCCAAGATCAACAGCTCGGTGTCGAAGAACCAGCAGTTGTCCTTCACATACGGAAGCAGCCGATGCGCGACTTCCGCCCTGACTGCCTTAAAACCGCACTGGGCATCGGAAAACTGTACCTGCATGGTCCGTTTAAGAATTAGGTTGTAGCTCCGGGAGATGAATTCCCGTTTGGGACCCCTGACTACTCTCGAAGTCCTGCCAAGCCGCGTGCCGATGCTGACATCCGAGTGACCGGAAAGTAGGGGAGCGATGAGCGGCGGCAAAGCCGCCAAATCGGTCGAGAGATCGACGTCTACATATGCCAGAACTTTGGCTTCGGACGATGTCCACGCGTCGCGCAGCGCAAAACCCCGCCCTTTGGTCTCGAGCCGCCGATAACTGACATTCGGAACCTCATCAGCGAGCTTCTGCGCAATTAAACCGGTCGCGTCAGTGCTCGCGTTGTCGGCAATCGTGATTTTCCAGCTGTACAACAATTCCCGGGAAAGGTAATCGGCAAGCCGGTAAATGCTTCTTTCGAGTATGGCGGACTCGTTGAAAACGGGGACAATTATTTCGAGCGCCAAGCCCCCAGAGCTAGGTGTCATGCGGTAATCGTAGATACTTGTTAAGGGGCATTACTAGAGTGGAGCAGAAAACGCAAGTCAAGTAGTTCCACTCTTGCGATCGCGCGGCTGAAGGGGTAAGAACGGGCCCTGCGGCACCCTTTCCTCGGCCCCTACAACCGTCGTCTAGACTGGGACGCGATGGCTAGATTATTTGGAACAGATGGCGTGCGTGGTCTCGCCAATGGATTGCTCACCGCGGAGCTTGCTCTTCAGTTGGCCCAAGCAGCTGCGGTGGTCCTTGGCCACGAACGCGCCGCCGACGGAAAGCGGCCTCGAGCCGTGGTCGCCCGGGATCCCCGCGCCAGCGGGGAGTTTATCGCCGCAGCCGTGGAAGCCGGACTTTCGAGCTCGGGCATCGACGTGTACGACGCCGGTGTGCTGCCCACGCCCGCTGCGGCCTACCTCATCGCCGATCTCGACGCCGATTTCGGAGTGATGATCTCGGCCTCGCACAACCCTGCACCGGACAACGGCATCAAGTTCTTTGCCCGCGGCGGCCAGAAGCTCCCGGACGAGGTGGAGGACGCAATCGAGGCCCAACTCGGCAAGGAACCTTCACGCCCTGTGGCCGGCGACGTCGGCCGCATCCAGCGCTTCTCGGACGCCGAGGACCGCTACATCGTCCACCTGCTCGGCACCCTGCCACACCGCCTCGAAGGTCTCAAGGTTGTCCTGGACTGCGCCCACGGTGCAGCCAGCGGCTGTTCCCCGCAGGTCTTCGCCAGCGCCGGCGCCGAGGTTGTGGTGATCGGCGCCGAGCCCGACGGCCTGAACATCAACGACGGCGTCGGTTCCACCCACCTTGGCCAGCTCAAGGAAGCGGTCGTCAAGCACGGTGCGGACTTCGGCATAGCGCACGACGGCGACGCCGACCGCTGCCTGGCCGTGGACCACGAAGGCAACGAGGTTGACGGTGACCAGATCATGGCGATTCTGGCCCTCGCGCTGAAGAAGTCCGGAAAACTGAAGGACGACGTCCTGGTAGCCACCGTGATGAGCAACCTCGGACTCAAGATCGCCTTGCGCGACGCTGGAATCACCCTCCGCGAGACCGCGGTGGGGGACCGGTACGTCCTGGAGGCAATGCGCGAAGGCGGATTCAGCCTTGGGGGAGAGCAGTCGGGCCACGTGATCTTCTCCGATTACGCTACTACCGGCGACGGCGTCCTGACCGGGCTGCAGATTGCCGCCCAGGTGGCCGGAACCGGCCGGACCCTCCAAGACCTTGCCCGCGTCATGACCAAGCTGCCGCAACTCATGATCAACGTGAAGGGCGTGGACAAGTCACGTGCCGCCACGGATGAAGGCGTCGCCGCTGCGGTGGCTGCCGCCGAACTTGAACTTGGTGACACCGGCAGGGTGCTCCTGCGGCCGTCGGGCACCGAAGCGCTGGTGCGCGTGATGGTCGAGGCCGCGGACATGGAAACCGCCACCCGCATATGCACTGAACTGGCCGGCGTCGTCGAAGACCGCCTCGCTATTCCACGCGAACTGGCCCTCTAGGCCAGGACGCGGCAAGACCAAACAACTGTGGCCCGTCTCCGTGAGGAGGCGGGCCACAGTTATCTCGAATGCTTACCGTTGGACCAGGTTGTCGCGGATCTCGGTGAGGAGCGTGACGGTGGGATCGGCCGCCGGCTCGTCTTCCGAGATGCCCAACTTGGCGTTGCGGCGCTCGATGAGGTGGTTCATCGGAGCGACCACGACGAAATAAATAGCGGCTGCTACGAGGACGAAGTTGACGATCGCGGTCAGCAAAACGCCGAACTGCAGGTCATTTCCGTTGATGGTTACCTTCGCGAAACTGTCAAAGTTGGGGGATCCAACCAAGGCAGCGATCAGCGGCATGAGGACGTTCTTGACGAGTGCATCAACAACCGCACCGAAGGCGGCACCCATGACGACGGCTACGGCAAGGTCTACGACGTTGCCCTTCAGAATGAAATTCCTAAATCCACTCAACATGGCACCAAGCTAGCGCATGCTGGTGAATTCAATGTGAGCAGCCGTTCAATTCCCAGGAGTGTCGGGAACTTCCCTGGTTAATCAACCGCTAGGGGTAGCCTGGCGCCGCTTCGAGCCCAAAGTACTCCTCAAGGGTGCCGATACCCCGGTTGGCCATATCGGTTGCAGCCTCAACCCCGATAAACCGCAAATGCCACGGCTCGTAGTAATAGCCGGTGATTTCATTGAGCATCCACGGGTACCTGACAACAAATCCGTACTTGTACGCGTTGGCCTTGGCCCAAACTGCGGCTGGCTGATCAGCGAAGCAGGGCTCGAAGCTGCACGCCCCGCCGCCGTCGCCGATATCGAATGCCCATCCAGTCTGGTGCTCCGAGAAACCTGGACGGGCGGAGGCCGTGTCCGCCGCGGCCTGGCCGCGCGTGCTCACATAGCCGTTGTACGTGGCGGTCTGGGTCTGGAAGGAACGGTATCCGGAGGCCAAGGTCATGGTGACTCCGGCCGAGGCGGCTGCCTCAAAGAGCTTTTCGGCTGCTCCGGCGGTGGTGCTGTTGAGCAGGGACGCCTCTCCGCTGACCGCGAGTTGCACGCGGGGCTGTGCCAAGTCGGCAGGGACAAACTGCAAGGGGGTCAGTGGACGGTGCTTATTGACGATGACCCACTGGCTCGCGGGGTCGTTCAGGGAAAACTGTCGGGACAGAACCCCTGAGGGCGGAGCCTTCGACGGCGGTGCGCCCGACGGCGGCCCGCTCGCCGCTCCGGAGGGAACCGCCGTCGTGGCCGCTACTGTCGGCGTCGCGGTTTGGGGACCAGTGGGGGAGGGCGCGGACGTCGGCGAGGCGACCCGGGTATCGGGGCTGCAGGCCGCCAAGGCTGCCATTCCCACACCCGCGGCGAGCAGCGTCGTGAAGGATCTTCGGCTGGGGCCGCAGTTGTAGCACATCCGTGCTAGACCTTTCGGAGCAGCATGCGGCGGATGGAATGGTCCGCATCCTTGGTGAGGACAAGTTGCGCCCGGCCGCGGGTAGGGAGCACGTTTTCCTCAAGGTTGGGTTCGTTGATGCGCTTCCAAATGCCGCGTGCGGTAGCTTCCGCTTCGGCGTCGGAGAGCGTCGCGTAACGGTGGAAGTAGGATTCGGGCTGGGCGAACGCCGTGCTTCGAAGCTTGCGGAAACGGTCCACGTACCAGTCTTCGATGTACGACGTCTTGGCGTCAACGTAAATGGAGAAATCAAAGAAGTCGCTCAGGGCCAGGCCTTGCCGGCCGTCCTGCCGGGGACGGGCTGGTGCCAACACGTTGAGGCCCTCGACGATGAGGACGTCAGGCCGCCGGACCACCACTTCCTTGTCCGGGACGATGTCGTAGGTGACGTGCGAATACCAAGGAGCGCGGACCTCTTCGGCGCCCCCCTTGATCGCACTCACGAATCGAAGCAAAGCCCGGCGATCGTAGGATTCCGGAAAGCCCTTGCGTTCAAGCAAATGCCGGCGCTTCAATTCAGCGAGCGGGTACAGGAATCCGTCGGTGGTGATGAGTTCGACGTTCGGGGTGCCGGGCCAGCGGCGGAGCATTTCGCGCAGCACGCGGGCGATCGTGGACTTGCCGACAGCCACCGAACCTGCGACGCCGATCACGAAGGGCGTGCGCTGGGTCTGCTCGCCAAGGAAGGTGGTTGTGGCTGCATGAAGCTGTTGTGATGCCTGGACGTAGAGGTGCAACAAGCGGGAGAGCGGAAGGTAGACCTCGCGGATTTCCTTCATGTCCAGGGGATCACCGAGGCCGCGAAGCCGGATGATGTCCTCTTCGTTAAGCGGCTGCTCCATCTGTGCCGCCAGCCGGGACCACGTCTGCCTGTCCAGCTCCACGAACGGAGAGGAGCTGTCGCCGTTCGCTTCATTGCGTTGCAAAGTCACTATAGAGATTCTGCCCCTCTGGTGGCTGATCCGGAAATACAGCATGAACGGCGGGCAGATTTTTGTGTGAGCATGCTCTCCGGAAAAAGTGCGCGATCCGGCATATTCAGCGGCGTGGCCTGCTTGCGGGCCCGGATATCCTACGTCCGTTCCGCGGGGCAACCGCTACTCTTGTAGGCATGTGTGGAATCGTAGGTTACGTTGGCAATTCATCCCGCCGGGCAGATGCCGGGCACTCGGCCCTCGACGTCGTGCTTGAAGGACTCCGGAGGCTCGAATACCGGGGCTATGATTCAGCCGGAGTTGCAGTGGTGGCTAATGGAACCATCACAGCCCGGAAGAAGTCCGGAAAACTGAGCAATCTACTGAACGAGCTCGAGGGCAATCCGCTCCCTGACTCGCTGACCGGCATCGGCCACACCCGTTGGGCCACCCACGGCGGACCCACCGATCAGAACGCCCACCCGCATCTGGCCGATGGCGGACGATTGGCCATGATCCACAACGGAATCATTGAAAACTTCGCCGAGCTCAAGCAGGAGCTCGTCGCCAAGGGTGTCACCTTCGAATCGGAGACGGACACCGAGGTAGCGGCAGCACTCCTGGGCGATATTTTCCGCAACCAGCTCAACGGTGACTCATCCAACGGCAAGCTCACCAAAGCGATGCAGCTTGCCTGCCAGCGGCTCGAAGGCGCGTTCACGCTCCTCGCCGTGCACGCCGAGCGGCCGGACGTCGTCGTCGCTGCCCGTCGCAACTCCCCCCTTGTCGTAGGACTGGGGGAGGGCGAGAACTTCCTTGGATCCGACGTTTCCGGTTTCATCGATCACACCCGCCGTGCCGTCGAGCTGGGCCAGGACCAGATCGTCACCATCACCGCCGACACCGTGGAGATCACAGACTTCTTCGGGGCCCCCGCCCAGGGCAAGGAATACCACGTTGACTGGGACCCGGCTTCTGCGGAAAAGGGCGGCTTCAGCTCTTTCATGGAGAAGGAAATCCACGACCAGCCCGACGCAGTCACCCAGACCCTCCTCGGCCGCTCGGACATTAACGGCCAGCTGACCTTGAGCGAGCTCCGGATCGACCCCGCGCTGCTGAAGCAGGTCAACAAGATCATCGTCCTGGCTTGTGGCACGGCCGCATACGCCGGAATGGTCGCCAAGTACGCCATCGAGAACTGGTGCCGCATCCCCACCGAGGTGGAGCTCGCGCACGAATTCCGCTACCGCGACCCGATCGTCGACGCGAACACACTGGTGGTCTCCATCAGCCAGTCCGGCGAGACCATGGACACCCTGATGGCCGTCCGTTACGCCCGCGAGCAGGGCGCCAAGACGATCTCCATCTGCAACACCAACGGATCCACCATCCCGCGCGAATCCGACGCCGTTCTCTACACCCACGCCGGTCCGGAGATCGCCGTCGCCTCGACCAAGGCGTTCCTGGCGCAGATCACCGCCGCTTATCTCCTTGGTCTCTACCTGGCCCAGCTTCGCGGAAACATCTTCTCCGGCCAGATCAAGGACGTCCTGGCGGACCTTGGCAAAATACCCGCCCACATCCAGAAGATCCTCGACAACGCAGGTCCCCTCCGCGAGCTCGCCCGCAGCATGAAGGACGAGAAATCGGTGCTCTTCCTGGGCCGCCACGTCGGCTTCCCGGTGGCGCTCGAGGGCGCATTGAAACTCAAGGAAATCGCGTACATCCACGCTGAAGGGTTCGCGGCCGGTGAGCTCAAGCACGGCCCGATTGCCCTGATCGACGAGGGGCAGCCCGTCTTTGTGGTGGTTCCGTCGCCGCGGGGCCGCGATTCCCTCCATGCGAAGGTCGTCAGCAACATCCAGGAAATCCGCGCCCGCGGGGCGCGCACCCTGGTGATCGCCGAGGAAGGCGACGAAGCCGTGCGGGCTTATGCCGAGCACGTTTTCTACGTCCCTCAGACGCCTACGCTCCTGATGCCGCTTCTCACGACGGTTCCGCTGCAGATTTTTGCCGCAGAGCTGGCCAAGGCCAAGGGTTACGACGTCGACCAGCCGCGCAACCTGGCCAAGAGTGTGACCGTAGAATAGCCGCATGATTGTTGGCATAGGCGTAGACGTCGTAGACATAGAGCGTTTCGGGCGCCAACTTGAACGGACCCCGGGCCTCCGTGACCGTTTGTTCGTTCCCGCGGAGCGCGAACTCAACACGCGGTCCTTGGCCGCGCGTTTCGCGGCCAAGGAAGCAGTGGCCAAGGTCCTGGGAGCTCCAGCGGGCATGAACTGGCAGGACTGCTGGATCGGCCTGGACCAGAACGGCCCCACTATCCAGGTGAAGGGCACCGTTCTGGCTGTTGCCGAGTCCATTGGCGTGAAGCGCTGGCATGTGTCCATGAGCCACGATGGCGGAATCGCCACTGCCATGGTCATCGCGGAAGCCTAACAGCGCAAGCAACCATGATCAGCGCCTTCACCGGGACACAAATCAGGGCAGCGGAACAACCGCTCCTCGATACCGGCGAAGGCGCTGTTCTCATGCAGCGCGCGGCACACGGACTGGCAAACGCCGTCGTGCGTGAACTCCGCTCGGCAGGCCGCAGCCTTTACGGCTCGAGCGTTACGGTGCTGGCGGGCAAAGGCAACAACGGCGGGGACGGCCTCTACGCCGCGGCAATGCTCGCGAGGCGCGGAATGCGCACGACGGCGGTACTCACCGCCGGTTCCGCCCATCCTGACGCGCTCGCGGCTTTCGGGGCTGCCGGCGGACGCGTCCATGTTTTGGACGAGGACAACCCCGAAGAACTAGCCGTGCTGACTGCCGGCGACGACGTGGTCATTGACGCCATCCTGGGCACGGGTGCCCGGGGCGGCCTTGGCGGTCCGGCCGCGGAATTGATTGCTGCCTTGGAGGAGCTAGGGCCCCAATTGGTTGTGGCCTGCGATACCCCAAGCGGAGTGGACGCCGACACAGGCGAGGTCCACTGGCCCGTGTTGACGGCGCGGCTGACCGTGGCATTCGGGGGAGTCAAAGCCGGACTGATGGCCGATCCCGGCGAAGGCTGTGCCGGCAAGGTGTTGCTCGTACCTATCGGCATCGAGGAGTATCTTCCGGCACCTGCGCTGCGCCGCTTCTCCGCCTTTGACCTGGCTGCCGTCATGCCGGACCCGGGGCGCCGGGCCCAAAAGTACACCAGGGGAGTCCTGGGCGTTGTGGCAGGTTCCGAGCGCTACACCGGAGCCGCCGTGCTCTGTGTCGAGGCCGCCTCCGCGGCCGGTGCGGGAATGGTGCGGTACCTCGGCCCGGAAGTCGTGGCGCGGCAGGTCCTGGCACGAACCCCCGAAGCCATCTGGGAGCCAGCCGAGCCCGGCAGGGTCCAGGCATGGTTGTTCGGTCCTGGCCTGGACGGAGCCGGGCAACTCGACCGTGCCCGTGACGTATTGGCCGCGGCGGCCGGCGCCGGCCAGCCCGCCGTCGTCGACGCCGGAGCCCTGGAGCTCCTGCCGGAACGCTGCCCGCCGAACTGGATTCTCACCCCGCACGCCGGGGAGCTCGCGGCACTTCTTGGCCGGGGCGAAGTGCGCGTCACGCGTGAGGACGTGGAATCGCGGACCGTGCACTTCGCCCGGCTTGCGGCCGAGCACACCGGTGCGGTCGTCCTGCTCAAAGGTGCCACAACGGTGGTCGCTTCGCCGTCCGGAGCGGTCTTCAGCCAGTCGGACGGCTGCCCTTGGATGTCAACGGCAGGCAGCGGGGACGTCCTTGGCGGGATAGTCGGCGCACTGGCGGCGGCGTACGCCGAATCCGGGCTCGACGACGACGGACCCTTCGCCGCGCTCGGAATCGCCCCTGATGAGCGCTGGGCGGCGGTAGCCGCCGTCGGCGCAAGCATCCATGGAATGGCGGGCAGCGCAGCCTCGGCGGGTGGGCCATTGACCGCTTCCGACATCGCCCGGACGGTCCCGGGCGTCTTCAGATTTCTCGGCGAACATCGCGCCGGATGATCCCGGATGTTCCTTGAAAGTCACATAGTCTCGCTAGGCTGGCAGAAAGTTATCCGGCAAGTGAAGGAGAACGCATGGACATTTGGCCAGGAACCGCATACCCGTTGGGGGCCACTTTCGATGGCACGGGAACCAACTTCGCGCTGTTCAGCGAGAAGGCGGAAAAGGTAGAATTGTGTCTCTTTGACGACGACGGGGACGAAATTTCCTACACGGTCAACGAGGTGGACGGCTATGTATGGCATTGCTACCTGCCGCACGTGCAGCCCGGACAGAAGTATGGCTACCGCGTGCACGGTCCGTATGACCCTGCCGCCGGGCAACGCTTCAATCCGAACAAGCTCCTCCTGGACCCATACGCCAAGGCCGTCCACCGGCAGATCGACTGGGACCCGGCGCTCTTCTCTTACAACATGGGGGATCCGGACTCCCGTAACGACAAGGATTCGGCGCCGCACATGATGATGGGCGTGGTCATCAACCCGTTCTTCGACTGGGCCGGTGACCAGCAGCTGCGCATCCCGTACCACCGGTCCGTGATCTACGAGGCGCACGTCAAGGGCCTGACCCAGCTCCACCCCGAGGTTCCGGAGGAGCAGCGCGGCACGTACGCCGGC
>FTCF01000042.1_pt1 | contig 20924 bp, 14 predicted proteins | sample 1639631 | NCBI WGS metagenome assembly FTCF01 (sample SAMEA3914864, study PRJEB12502) | metagenome | biome: forest; material: soil | place: USA | collected 2012-03-12 | depth 0.3 m
CCCCATCCTCCCCGCGTCGCCAAGGCACTGCCGCGGGAAGCGCTCAATCATTGATCCGCCTCCGCGGATCCCGGGATAAGGACCCGATCGCCATGAACACTCTTCCGGAGCAGGCCACCTTGACCTCGGCACATGTAACCGGGCCACTCCCGGGACCCAGGTCTGCCGAGTTGCTGGCGCACCAGGAACGCAACGAATCGAACGCCCGCACCTATCCGCGTCATCTTCCCATCGCGATTGCCGAGGGCTCCGGAGCCTTCGTGCGGGACGTCGATGACAATGTCTTCATTGATTTCCTCGCGGGTGCCGGGGTTTTGTCCCTCGGGCACAGCCATCCGGAACTGGTTGAGGTCGTGGCCGGACAACTGCGGAGACTGAGCCATGGACTTGATTTCCCGACGCCGGCGAAGGATGCCTTCATGACGGCGCAGCTGTCCATGCTTCCCTGGGGGCTCGCCGATCGGATGAAGATCCACTTCTGCGGACCGACCGGTGCAAACGCCGTGGATGCTGCCGTCAAACTGTGCAAGACGGCCACCGGGCGCGGGGACATCGTGTGCTTCCAGGGAGCATTCCACGGCAGCAGCGCCGTGGGGATGGCGTTGACCGGACTGGTTGAACAGAAGCAAGCTGTGGCGAACGGGGTGCCCGGAGTGCACTTCTTCCCCTACTCCTATTGCGCACAGTGTCCCTTGGGCCTGCACCCGGAGACTTCTTCGACCAACTGCGTCCAATTCCTGGAACATTCCCTCAAAGACCCGCTCGGAGGCATTCCGCTTCCCGCAGCCGTCATCATGGAAATGGTCCAAGGCGAGGGAGGAGTCGTACCGGCCACCGCGGAATTCGCGCGAACCGTGCGCAGGGTGACCCGTGAGCTGGGCATCCCGCTGATTATCGATGAGATCCAGACCGGTTGCGGGCGCACCGGAACCTGGTTCGCGTTCGAGCAATACGGGATCGAGCCCGATGTCATCGTCGCATCCAAGGCCCTCAGCGGAATCGGCCTCCCCGTTGCCCTCATCATCTACCACAAGGACCTTGACCGCTGGCTCCCCGGCGCCCACACCGGAACATTCCGCGGAAACCAGCTGGCATTCGCCGCGGGGGCCGCAGCAGTGGAGATCATCCGGCGCGACGACGTTCTCGGCAACGTCCGCAGGCGCGGCGCGCAGATTGCCCGGCTCCTCGCGCCGTTGGCCCGCAACCCCTGGGTGCGCGAGGTGCGCGGCCGCGGGCTGATGTGGGGGATCGAGTTCGCCGATCCGGAAACCGGCCGCCCTGCCGGAGACCTGGCCCGGGCAGTGCAGCGAAATGCCCTGGAGCGGGGCCTGATACTCGAATGCGGCGGCCGGGACGACTGCGTGGTCAGGCTCCTGCCTCCGCTGAACATCACGGAAGACCTCGTCGACGCCGCCTGCCGGCTCCTTCTGCCTGCCATCGCCGAACAAAGTGCCGTTGCAGGACACAAGACAACGACAGGCGCGGTCCGATAAGGCCGGACACAGGACAAGGAGGCGAACATGGGAAGGCACGTGGACCCTGGCCGGACCTCCGGCGGAGCGGCCACACGCCCCCGATCCCTGATCCGACTCAGGGACGGCGCCCCGGTCCTGGTCGGCACCGGACTGGGCAACACAGGACCGGGCAACACAGGACTCGGCAACACAGGACTGGGCAACACGATCCGATGGAGCCCCGGCGAGCGGCTTGAGGAGCTCTTCGAGAACCGGTGCGACCGGGAACGGGCCGAAGGCCGCGGCGGTCATCCTGCCGTGGAAACGGCGGATGGTTCGCTCAGCTACGAAGAACTGGACGCCCGGGCCAACCGGCTCGCCCGCTACCTCCTTGCCCGCGGAGTAAGCCCCGGCGACAGAATCGCACTGCTCTTCGACGACCCGGTGCGGTCCTATGTCGGCATGCTTGCGGTCCTCAAGGCCCACGCCGTCTACGTGCCCCTCGACCCGGTGTTCCCGCCCGGGAGAATTTCCTATATCGCCGCGGACGCCGGCGTCACCATGCTCCTGACGACCTCCCGCCTCGCGGACAGCCTCCTGCCAGGGACAGCGGTTCTGGCCGTTCGCGTGGACAAGGAGGACCACCGCATTGCCGCGTTTGAATCCTCCCGCTTGGCGTGGGCGGGGCACGCATCCCCGGACAACGGGCTGGCCTACATCATCTACACTTCGGGATCCACGGGACGGCCCAAGGGAGTGGCCATCGCCCATGCCAGCATCTGCCACTTCGTGCGGACTGCCGCCGAAACCTATGGGTACGTTCCCCAAGACCGGGTCTACCAAGGCATGACCACGGCTTTCGATTTCTCCGTGGAGGAGATCTGGGTGCCTTGGATGGTCGGGGCCACCTTGGTGCCCCGGCCGCCCGGGCACAACCTTCTCGGGCCGGATCTTGCCGAGTTCATCCAGGCCCGGAACATCACCGCCCTTTGTTGTGTGCCGACCCTGCTGGCCACGCTCGACGACGACCTGCCCGGGCTGCGGTTCCTGCTCGTCTCCGGGGAAGCCTGCCCGGAGGACCTGGTGGAGCGTTGGCACCGGCCCGGCCGGCGTTTCCTGAATGTCTACGGGCCTACCGAAGCGACCGTGACTGCCACCTGGGGCACAGCGGAGCCCGGCAAGCCCGTGACCCTCGGCAAACCGTTGCCGGGCTATTCGGTGGTCATCCTGGATCCCGTCCAGGACCGGGCACTGCCACACGGCGAGCTGGGCGAAATCGGGCTGGCGGGCATCGGGCTCGCCCGGGGCTACGTCAATCGGCCCGAACTGACAGAAAAGGCATTCATTCCCGATTTCCTGGGCCTCGAGGACAACCCGTCCCATCGCATCTACCGCACCGGTGACCTCGGCCGGTTCAACGACCACGACGAAATCGAGTACCACGGCCGCACCGACACACAGGTGAAGGTCCGGGGCTATCGAATTGAGCTGAGCGAAATCGAAAACCTCCTTCAGCAGCTGCCCGGGATAGCGATGGCAGTCGTGAAGACGTGGGAGCCCGGGCCGGGAATAACGGAACTCGCCGCCTACTACACGCTGCACCGGAACGCACCCAAGGTGGAAGGAGGCGAGCTCCGCGCCTGGCTGCGCGAACGGCTCCCCGCCTACATGGTGCCGGGCTATTTCCAGCCCCTCCGGACCATGCCGATGATGGTCAGCGGGAAAGTGGACCGCAGCAGGCTTCCACATCCCACCGGCCCGCGCACGGTCAGTACAGACTCCGCCGACACCGGGCCGGCAACTCCTACGGAACGGATCCTCGCCCTGGCCCTGGCTGCGGCCCTCCAGCTCACGTCAGTCTCCACAACCGCCGATTTCTTCAACGACCTCGGGGCAAATTCCCTGCTGTTGGCTCATTTTTGCGCCAACGTCCGCAAGGAAGCCAACCCACCCTCAGTCTCGATGCGCGAAATTTATGCACATCCGACCATCTCCGCCTTGGCGGCCGCCCTGGACGCCGCGAACGACGAGGCGCTGGCGGGGGCCGGCGCAGGGGGCGGGAAAGCTGCGGCGGCGGAACCCTTCCTGCGCGTAGGGACCGGCCAGTACCTGCTGTGCGGGGCTTTGCAGGCGATCGCCGCCCTGGCCTACGCGTACGTGGCGTTGCTCATCCCCGTGGCCGGCGAGCAGTGGATCGGCGGGTCCCGGCAGCCCGGCGACCTCGTGGCGCGCTCCGCCGTCGTCGGCACCATATCGTTCCTGGCCTTGGCAGTCCTGCCTGTTGTGCTCAAATGGGCCCTCGTCGGCCGGTGGAAGACCGAGGAGTTCCCTCTCTGGTCCTTGAAGTACGTCCGCTTCTGGTTCGTCAGGACCTTGGTCGCCACAAGCCCTGTCCGGATGTTCGTCGGAACGCCGGTCTTCCCGCTATACCTCCGCGCACTCGGGGCCAGGATCGGCCCCCGGGTAACCATCCTCTCCTCAAGGATTCCCGCCTGCCCCGATCTGCTGACGGTCGGGGCGGACACCGTGATCCGAAAGGACTCCACCTTCTACTGCTACCGTGCCCACGCCGGCCGCATCCAGACAGGGCCAGTGACCCTCGGACGCAACGTCCTGGTTTGCGAGCAGACCACGCTGGACATAGACACCGCCATGGGCGACAACGCCCAACTGGGGCACAGCTCCTCCTTGCACCGTTTCCAGAGCGTTCCGCCGGGCTCCGCCTGGAATGGCTCACCGGCCGGGCCTGCCGGGACCGATTACCGGCTTGACGGCCAGGCACGCAGCGGCGCGCGCAGCCGGGTCACCTTTGGATTCTGGACCATCGTGAACCATGTGGTGCTCGTGTCGTCCCTCGGAATCGGAGCCATTGACATCCTGCTCGCCTCACTTCCCACCGGCGATGCAAACCCTGCCCAGCCCGGATTCTGGGGCGCACTTCTGCTGGTCTCGTTCGTCGTTCTCTTCGGCAGCATCCTGGCCGCCTTCGCCCTCGTCGCCACCCTTCCCAGGGTGCTGGCGTTGTTCCTGGTCCCCGGGAAGGACTACCCGCTCTATGGCCCGCGCTTCGGACTCCTGCGGACCATTCAGCGGCTGACAAACCTCAAGTCGCTCCTCCAACTCACGGGGGACAGTTCCCTGATCGTGCACTACTTGAATGTCCTGGGCTACCACCAGCCGGAGCTGGTGCAGACGGGGTCTAATTTCGGCGTCGGGCTGAAGCACGACAGCCCCACGCTGGCCACGGTCGGCAGCGGCACCATGGTCTCCGACGGTCTATCCATCATCAACGCCGACTATTCAAACACCGCGTTCCGGCTCTCGCCGGCCGTCATCGGGGCCAGGAGCTTCTTCGGCAACAACATCGCCTATCCCGCCGGGTCCAGGGTGGGCGACAACTGCCTCCTGGGCACCAAGACCATGGTGCCCTTGGAGGGTCCGCTCCGCGAGGGGGTTGGCCTCCTGGGCTCTCCACCCTTTGAAATCCCGCGCACAGTGGACCGCGACAGCGCCTTCGACCGGTTCAGGACGGCAGAGGAATTACGGCGGCGGATCCCGGCAAAGAACCGTCACAACGCAGTAACGCTTCTGCTCTACCTGCTGGGCCGCTGGGTCGAGCTCTACGTGATTCTCGTGGCCGCCTGGGTATCGCAGGCCTTCCTCCCCGCGGCAGGAGGCCTCGGAGCCCTGGCCGGGTTGGGCACAATGGTCATCACCACCAACACCCTGGCGGTCCTCGTGGAGCGGGCATCCCTCGGCTTCGGAAGACTTTCGCCGCTCTTCTGCTCTATCTACGAAAAGCCGTTCTGGCGGCACGAGCGCTTCTGGAAGCTCAGCGCCGGGGGCATCGTGCAAATGTTCAACGGCACGCCCTTCAAACCCGTGATCTGGCGTATGTTGGGGATCCGGATGGGCAAGAAGGTCTTCGACGACGGTTGCGGGATCCCCGAAAGGACCCTCGTCACCATCGGGGACTATTGCACCCTCAACGTCCACTCCGGCGTTCAGTGCCATTCCATGGAGGACGGCGCATTCAAACTCGACGCCATCACGCTTGGTCCCGGCTGCACCCTTGGAGTGGGCGCATTCGTCCACTATGGAACCACCCTGCACGAAGGTTCCCAGCTCGAAGCCGACTCGTTCCTGATGAAGGGCGAAGACGTCCCCGCCCACAGCATCTTCGGCGGCAATCCCGCGCGCCAACTCACGCGGCAAGCCGTCACCGCACTGCCCTGACACGCAGCGCTTGCCTTACGCTGGCCTTGTTGGCACGTCGGGGAGGGGGCTGCATGACCACCGTGTCGCTGTATCTGGACGTCGACGGCGTGGTGAACCCCTTCGGTCCCATGGGCTTCACCGATTGGGGTACTGAATGGAAAATCGCCGACGCCGGAATCCTGGACGTCGTTTACGCCTCCGAACTGGTTGACGAGCTCAATGAGCTGGCCGCCCAGCCCGGGGCGAGGTTTGTCTGGCTGACGACGTGGCAGCGGCTCGCGCCCGAGTTCCTGTGTCCGGCGATCGGCCTCCACGGTGAGCACTGGCCCGTCCTGACGAGCGACGGTTGGGACCAGACCGCTGATTGGTGGAAGCTGGACGTTTTGCAAAAGGACGTCCAGGAATCCGGAGCCGAACGCATCGTGTGGATGGACGATCAGCTGAACCATGAAGCCGCTGCCCGGTCCTGGGCCGAATTCCTCGGCAACCGTGTGCTTTGGATCTCACCGGACCCGCGGCGGGGCCTGTCACGGAGCGATATCGCGGCAGTTCGGCAATTCCTTGGATGATTCGATGTTTGGCCATGCCGGCAATGGCACGTAGGATTCTTAAGGTTTCACGCCCGCCATAGTTAACTCCGCCAGTGCAGTCAGATGAACGATTGCTGAACTGTTTTTCGTCAGGCAGGCCCGGGGAAGTGGAACTGCGCATCGTCGACTCTGCAGATTGGGCACAAGGTGGGAATCACCTTCATGGTCGCGCTTGTCATAGCGCTGGCCTTATTTTTTGACTTCACCAACGGGTTCCACGACACAGCGAACGCCATGGCGACTCCGATCGCCACGGGTGCCATCAAGCCCAAGACGGCTGTTGCCTTGGCCGCGGTGCTCAACCTCGTGGGCGCGTTCCTCTCGACCGAAGTGGCAAAGACCATTTCCGGAGGTCTTATCCGCGAGGGTACTGACGGCATCCACATCACGCCGGAGATCATCTTCGCGGGGCTGATGGGGGCCGTCCTGTGGAACATGTTCACCTGGCTCAAGGGGCTGCCGTCGAGTTCTTCGCACGCGCTTTTTGGCGGCCTCATCGGTGCGGCGATCGTCGGCATCGGCTTCCACGCCGTCAACTTCGACACCGTGCTCCAGAAAGTCATTCTTCCGGCCATCTTCTCGCCGCTGCTCGCCGGTGCCGTGGCCTATCTGTGCACCAAGCTGGCCTACGCCCTGACGTCCCGGCATGACCCCGAAACCGGCGACAAGCTCACCCAGAAGCGCGGCGGATTCCGTACCGGCCAGATCTTCACCTCCAGCCTTGTCGCATTGGCCCACGGTACCAACGACGCGCAAAAGACCATGGGCATCATCACCCTCGTCCTGATCGCCGCCGGAACCCAGCCCGCCGGAAGCGGCCCGCAGCTCTGGGTCATCGCGGCCTGCGCTCTCGCCATCGCCATCGGAACCTACGCCGGCGGCTGGCGCATCATCCGGACCATGGGCTCGGGACTGACCGACGTCAAGCCGGCGCAGGGCTTCTCGGCGGAAGCCAGCACCGCTTCGGCCATCCTTGCTTCCTCGCATCTGGGCTTCGCCCTTTCCACCACGCAGGTGGCTTCCGGTTCGGTCATTGGTTCGGGACTCGGACGCAAGGGCACCACGGTGCGCTGGGGAACGGTGGGGCGCATCGCCACCGGCTGGCTCTTCACCCTGCCCGCTGCTGCGATAGTCGGCGCCTTGACCGCGTTCCTCATCGGCACCGGCACTGTCGGCGTCGTTATCGCGGCAGTCGTGGGCACCGCCGTCGTCGTCTATATGTTCATTTACTCGAGGAAGTCGCACGTGGGCCACCACAACGCCGTCGAAGTCGAGGAAGCCGGCACCGCGGTCCGCTTCCGCAAGAAGAACTCGAGAGCAAAAAGTCTGAGCAACAGCACGAGTAAGGACACCCTGGCATGAAGTGGTTGGATCTGGTGCAGGTAGCCGGCGCGACCCTGGTCGCGGCCGTGCTCCTTGTGGTGCTGTATTCGCTCGGTGTCCGCCTCACTGCCATCGCCGGCGACGCGCGGCAGAAGTCGCCGGTCATGATCCGGTCCCTTGCCTACCTGTGTTTCGCGGCCTGCGGAATCGCCGTGCTTTTCGGGATCTACCTGATCGTCCCGTACTTCACGAAGTAGCTGTGAACGCCGCTGCCTCATGGGTAGGGTGGGGCCATGGCGGATTTCCAGTACTACGTGGCATCCTCGCTTGACGGGTTCATCGCCACGAAAGAAGACGATCTCGGCTGGCTGCTCCAGTTCGAAGAGGCCGAGGGCGTCACCGAAAGCTACGAAGACTTCATGGCGGGCATCGGCTGCATTGCCATGGGGGGCCAGACGTATCGCTGGCTCATGGAACACGAGCCGGGCAAATGGCCCTATCCGGGTATTCCATGCTGGATCTTCACCCACCGCGAATACGCCGCGCCGCCCGGTGCGGACGTCACGTTCGTGCGCGGCGAGGTTGAGGAATTCGCGCCGGACCTGATTGCCGACGCCGGTGACAAGAACGTGTGGCTGGTCGGTGGTGGAGACCTCGTGGCCCAGTTCGCCAAGGCCGGCCTGCTGGACGAGATGATTGTCACCCTCATCCCTGTCGCCCTGGGTTCCGGCAAGCGATTGCTGCCTGTCGAGAGCCCGACGGCGCCGCTCAAGTTGATCTCGTCCCGCACCCTTGGTGGCGCGGCAGTCGAGCTGCGCTACGGGTTCCCCGCGCGTGCCGGGTCAGCGGGCCCTGTTCTCCCGGATCATGTTCGTAATCCGGGCGGTTGACAGCCGTCGGCCGTGATCGTCGGTCATGACAATTTCGTGGGTGGCGAGCGTGCCGCCCAAGTGGATGGCCGTGCACGTGCCCGTGACCAGGCCGCTCGCTATGGAGCGGTGGTGGGTTGCGCCCACCTCGATTCCCACCACGTGGCGTCCGGCTCCGGCATGCAAGGCCGCCGCGAAGGATCCCAAGGTTTCGGCGAGGACCACATGGGCTCCGCCGTGGAGGATGCCCGCAACCTGGGTATTGCCCTCCACCGGCATGGTGGCGACAGTCCGTTCCGGGCCCAGTTCGAGGAACTTGATGCCCATCTTCACCACGAGAGACCCCACGCCATAGCGGGAGAGCCAGCCGTGCAACTCCTGCGGAACTCCCGCGGCATTGAGTTCGTCAGTGAACGGGCCCGGCGTGAAATTGTCCATCATGGCAACTAGGCTGGCACCTGTGAGCGAAACAACCAAACCGGACTCAGTTCCAACGTCAACGCCAACGCCAGTGTCAACTGGAATGGCAACATCAACTGCCACCGCAACGGCACCAGACCTTTCAACAGCCATTGCGGGCGCCAGGGCAGGTGGCAAGCCGAGGCTCCTGGTCCTCGACGGTCACTCGATGGCGTTCCGGGCGTTCTATGCCCTTCCGGCAGAGAACTTCGCCACATCCTCCGGCCAGCACACCAACGCCGTGCATGGCTTCACCTCGATGTTGATCAACCTCATCAAGGACCAGAAGCCCACCCACGTCGCGGTGGCCTTCGATGTCTCGGACGATACGACGTTCCGCAAGGCGGAGTACAGCGAATACAAGGCTGGCCGCAACGAGACGCCGTCGGAATTCCGCGGGCAGATCGATCTCATCGATCAGGTCATGGAAGCGTGGGGCATCAAGACCATCAAGATGCCCGGCTACGAGGCTGACGACATCCTCGCCACACTCGCGGCGCGGGGCGAGGCCGCAGGCTACGAAGTCCTCCTGGTCTCAGGGGACCGTGACGCTTTCCAGCTCATCACGGACAACGTGTTCGTCCTCTACCCGAAACAGGGCGTTTCCAATATTCCCCGCATGGACGCGGCAGCGATCGAAGAAAAGTACTTCGTTCCCCCGTCCCGCTACTCAGATCTCGCCGCGCTGGTAGGGGAGTCCGCCGACAACCTTGCGGGCGTTCCCGGCGTCGGCCCCAAGACCGCAGCGAAGTGGATCAACCTTTACGGCGGCCTGGACGGGATCCTGGAGAACCTGGATTCCATCGGCGGCAAAGTCGGTGGAGCCCTCCGGGAAAACATCGACGCCGTCAAGCGCAATCGCCGCCTCAACCAGCTCCTAAGCGACCTTGAGCTCCCTGTCACGCTCGCGGAACTTGAGGAGCCGCGTCCAAATCGCCAGGAGATCGAGACACTCTTCGACACCCTCGAGTTCAGGACCCTCCGCCCCCGGCTGTTCGCACTCTATGGCGATGACACCGCCGGCGCGCCTCCCGAAACCATCGACGCGCCCGACTACAAGATCCTCGAGGATGCCGCCGCCCTGGAGCAGTTCTTCGCCGCCGGTGCCGGGAGCCGTTCCGCCGTCGCCGTGCAGTTGGTCCCGGGACGGATTGGCGACGACGCCGATGCCCTTGCCATCGTGCGGTCCAACGGGGCTGCCTACATCGAGTTCTCGTCTCTGGACGCGGCGGCCGATGCCGTCCTGGCCAAGTGGCTGCGGGACCCCGAAGAGGCCAAGGTCATGCACGAGTTCAAGGACGCCTTGAAGGCCTTGGACCACCGTGGACTTGGCTTGGAAGGCGTGGTGGACGACACCGCCATTTCGGGCTACCTGATCCAGCCGGACCGCCGCAGCTACGAGCTCGCCGAGCTCGCCCAGCACCACTTGAGGATCACTGTCACGGCCGCGGCGGCGCAAACCGGCCAGCTGGAATTCGAGCTTGGTGATGGGCCGGACGGCGCCGCGGCAGGCGCGCTCGTCCAGCAGGCCGCCGTCGTGCACGCACTGAGCAAGCATTTCGAAAGCGAGCTCGCCGAGCGCAAGGCTGAGGCGCTCCTGACCACGTTGGAGCTGCCGGTCGCGCGGGTCCTGGCCCAGATGGAACTCTCGGGCATTGCCATCTCCACGGAGCGACTGGACGAACAGCTCGCGGACCTCGCAAAAGTGATCGACAACGCGCAGGACCAGGCATTTGCCGCAATTGGCCATGAGGTCAACCTCGGCTCGCCCAAGCAGCTGCAAACAGTTCTCTTCGAAGAGCTTGGCCTGCCCAAAACCAAGAAGATCAAGTCCGGCTACACAACGGACGCCGCCTCGCTGAAGGCCCTCCTGGAGAAGACCGGCCACGAGTTCCTGGTGCAGCTCATGGCCCACCGGGAATCCTCCAAGCTGGCCCAGATGCTGGAGACACTCAAGAAATCGGTGGCTGAGGACGGCCGCATCCACACCACGTACGCGCAGAACGTCGCCGCCACGGGGCGTATTTCCTCGAACAATCCCAATCTGCAGAACATCCCGGTGCGCAGTGAGGAAGGTCGTCGCGTCCGCGGGATCTTCGTCGTCAGTGAGGGCTACGAATGCCTGCTGTCGGCCGACTACTCGCAGATCGAAATGCGTATCATGGCGCATCTGTCCGGCGACGAAGGGCTGATCCAGGCGTACAAGGAGGGTGAGGACCTGCACCGCTATGTCGGCTCGCACATCTTCAACGTGGCACCGGAAGAGGTCACGAGTGCCATGCGCTCCAAGGTCAAGGCCATGTCCTATGGATTGGCCTACGGCCTGACGTCGTTCGGCCTGTCCAAGCAACTGGAAATCTCGGTCGATGAAGCCAGGACCCTCATGAAGGACTACTTCGACCGCTTCGGCGCCGTGCGCGACTATCTGCGTGGCGTGGTGGAGCAGGCCCGGATCGATGGCTACACCTCCACGATCGAAGGCCGCCGCCGCTATCTTCCGGACCTGACCAGCACGGACCGCCAGCACCGCGAGATCGCCGAGCGCATTGCGCTGAACTCGCCGATCCAGGGTTCGGCGGCGGACCTCATGAAGCGGGCGATGCTCGGCGTTTCGGCCGAGCTGACCAGCCAGGGGCTGAAGTCCCGGATGCTGCTGCAGGTCCATGACGAACTCGTGCTCGAGGTTGCCCATGGTGAACGGGAAGCCGTCGAAAAGCTCGTGACCGAACAGATGGGGACCGCAGCCGAGCTCTCGGTGCCGCTGGACGTGCAGCTCGGAGTCGGCTCCAGCTGGTACGACGCCGGGCACTAACAGCACAGGCCCGCGTCGCGGGCCGGGACGGGGCACGCCGCTGATAAGGTGGCGTGCCCCATGCCGTCTGGCTAGGCTCGTGGAGTGGCTGATCCCAAGGAAACCAACGAAAAATACAACGTCAAGCGCTTTCGTCCCGTCGACAAGGAGAACCCGGACTACGGACAAGCGCGTGAGTGGATCCGGGCCGTCGGCTTCGGATTCCACGACGAGCAACGAAGCGATGAACTCATCGACAAGATTCTCGCGATGTACCAGGCGGACAACCGTGAGCTGACGGGCGTTTACGTCAACGACGAACCTCCGTTGCACGCGCTCAACCCGGGATTTCCGGTGGCGACCTTTGGAACGCTGGAAAACAAGCTGAATATCGGCTTCGGCCAGGAACTACGCACGCGCCAGATCACCGCTGTCACAGTCCGCGGAACGCATCGGCGCCAGGGCATCCTGCGGGGGATGATGACCGCGGATCTCGCCGATGCCAAGGACGATGGCTTCGCCATGGCAGCCCTGACCGCCTCCGAGGCATCCATCTACGGCCGTTTCGGATTTGGCGTCGCAACCTTCGAGCGGAGCATCAAGGTGGACACCGGTCCGAAATTCCGCATCCGGCACGAGCCCGTTGGCCGTGTGGAAATTGCTGATCCAAGGGTCCTTCTCGACCTCGCGCCCGAGGTTTTCAAACGGGTTCACCACCGCACGCCGGGGTCCATCGTGAGGCAGGACTCCTACCGCCATCATGTGTCCGGGGCCATGAAGCGCGACGGCAGTGAAGACAAGGCCATCAAATGTGCCCTCCACTACGGACCGGACGCTGGCATTGACGGGTACGTGTCCTACAAGTTCGTCGGCTGGGACACGAAACCATACACGGTGGAAATCGTTGACCTTGTCGCCGCGACGGACTCCGCGTACCTGGAACTGTGGCAATTCCTGGGCAGCATCGATCTCGTCGAACAAGTCTCCTGGCCTGAAGCTCCCGTTGAAGACCCCCTCGAGTGGGCGCTCGAGGACGGACGCTGCGTCACGGCTTCCGACTATCGCGACATGTTGTGGTTGCGGGTCCTCGACGTCCCTGCAGCCTTGTCAGCCCGCCGCTACGGCATCGATGGGCGGTTGATGCTGGAAATCCGGGACACGCTCGGTTTTGCCGGGGGTACGTGGGAATTGACGTCCGACGGCGCCGTCGCCACCGTCAGGGAGGCGCGTGGCGCGAGCCCGGACCTGAGCATGGACGTCACCGATGTGGGGTCTGTCTATCTGGGTGCCGTCAGTCCTGTAATCTTGGCTTCGGCAGGCCGGATCCGCGAGCACACGCCGGGAGCAGCATCGGCTGCCGGGCACATGTTCGCCGTCGAACGTCCAGCCCATTGCCTGACGCACTTCTAGGCACAACCCACACGCACGATCTACAACAGAAGAAGGATTCCATGGGGGAATTCCAGCCGGAGGGCCGCTCCTTCGGCCCATCGGGGCTGCCGGGCCGGAGGTCGTTGCTGGCGGCTGCCGCAGGACTCGCGATGACCGGACTGGCCGCCTGCGCCCAACAACCGGCAGCGGCGCCGGCGCCTCGCCCCTCATCGGCTTCAACGCCGGTCGAGGAAGAAGTGGGCCAGCATCCGGTCGTGCCCGAAACGCGGCCGGCACCGCCGTCGAAGTCCCAGGTTGTGGCAGAATTCTCCGCGCGCAAGCCCGTCGAGTGGGGGCTTGCCGTCGCTGGCGTGGTGTCGAAGACCCCTTCCACGCATGCGGTCTTGACGTTCGATGCTTGCGGTGGCCCCCAGGGCTCGGACTACGATCAACGCTTGCTCAAGACCCTGCGCAAGCTCAACGTTCCCGCCACCTTGTTCGTCAACGGCCGTTGGATCAAAGCCAACCCCGGGCTCGCAGCCGAGCTCGCGGCCGATCCCTTGTTCGAGCTCGGCAACCACGGCTTCCGGCACCAGCCCCTGTCGGTCAACGGGCGCTCGGCATACGGCATCCCGGGCACCGCCAATGCGGGCGAAGTCTATGACGAAATCATGGGCAACCAGGACGTCATGGAGCGGCTCTGCGGCAAAGCCCCCCGCTTCTTCAGGGCGGGAACCGCCTACTACGACGACGTCGCGGCGGCGATCACCAATGCCCTCGGACTGGTCCCCGTGAGCTTCACGGTGAACGGCGACGGCGGCGCGACCTTCCCGGCCCCGACGGTTGCGGGTGAAGTGAACAAGATCGGTGCAGGACAGGGCGCCGGCCAGATTGTGATCTCGCATTTCAACCAGCCCGCCGGCGGCACCGCGGAGGGATATGCGCGGGCCCTTCCAGGCTTGCTCGACCGCGGCGTGACGTTCGCGCGGCTCGGTGACACGCTGCCGCTTTGACCCTCCTTGCGGCGAACGACTAGAATGAACGGGCGCATGCTACGTGCGCGCAAATTTAGAATCCACAATTCAGGATGACCCGGCGTTTGCCGTGTCCTGCGGACCGGCGACGGAAAGCGGGCGGTTTGCCTGACCGATACTCTATCCACAACGGAGCCCCTACTACATGACCATCACCTCCACCGAGAAGCCCGGTACCCCCGTAGTCGCGATCAACGACATCGGTACCGCTGAGGACTTCCTCGCAGCTGTCGACGCCACCATCAAGTACTTCAACGACGGAGACCTCGTCGAAGGTATCGTCGTCAAGGTTGACCGCGACGAAGTCCTGCTCGACATCGGTTACAAGACCGAAGGTGTCATCCCTTCCCGCGAGCTTTCCATCAAGCACGACGTTGACCCCGGGGACGTCGTCTCCGTTGGCGATCAGGTCGAAGCCCTGGTGCTCACCAAGGAAGACAAAGAAGGCCGACTGATCCTCTCCAAGAAGCGTGCTCAGTACGAGCGTGCCTGGGGCGACATCGAGAAGGTCAAAGAAGAAGACGGTGTTGTCACCGGTACCGTCATCGAGGTTGTCAAGGGTGGTCTTATCCTCGACATCGGCCTGCGCGGCTTCCTGCCCGCATCGCTCGTCGAGATGCGCCGCGTCCGCGACCTCGCTCCGTACATCGGTCAGCAGATCGAAGCCAAGATCATCGAGCTGGACAAGAACCGCAACAACGTTGTTCTTTCCCGCCGTGCATGGCTCGAGCAGACCCAGTCCGAGGTTCGCTCCACGTTCCTCAACAAGCTGGAAAAGGGCCAGGTTCGTCCCGGCGTCGTTTCCTCCATCGTCAACTTCGGTGCATTCGTGGACCTTGGCGGCGTAGACGGTCTGGTTCACGTTTCCGAGCTGTCCTGGAAGCACATCGACCACCCGTCCGAGGTTGTCGAGGTTGGCCAGGAAGTCACCGTCGAGGTTCTCGAAGTGGATCTGGACCGCGAGCGCGTGTCCCTGTCCCTCAAGGCCACGCAGGAAGACCCGTGGCAGACCTTCGCCCGCACCCACGCCCTCGGCCAGGTTGTTCCGGGTAAGGTCACCAAGCTGGTTCCGTTCGGTGCGTTCGTCCGCGTCGAAGACGGCATCGAAGGCCTCGTTCACATCTCCGAGCTGGCTGTCCGCCACGTTGAGCTTGCTGAGCAGGTCGTCTCCGTTGGCGACGAGCTCTTCGTCAAGGTCATCGACATCGACCTCGAGCGCCGCCGCATCTCCCTCTCCCTCAAGCAGGCTAACGAGGGCGTTGACGCCGACAGCACCGAGTTCGACCCGGCTCTGTACGGCATGGCCGCTGAGTACGACGAAGAGGGCAACTACAAGTACCCCGAGGGCTTCGACCCCGAGTCGAACGAATGGCTCGAGGGCTACGAGACGCAGCGCGCCGCTTGGGAGCAGCAGTACGCTGACGCCCAGGCACGTTGGGAAGCCCACAAGAAGCAGGTTTCCCAGCACGCTGCTGACGACGCCGCTGCTGCCGCTTCCGGCGAGAGCGACTCCGGCACCACCAGCTACTCCTCCGAGCCGGCTGCCACCGAGTCCAACGCGGGCACCCTGGCATCCGACGAGGCCCTCGCCGCTCTGCGCGAGAAGCTGACCGGCAACTAATTGCCACTGGCCCGGATTCCCGGGCCGGGATAAAAGCGGCTCCTGTGATTCACTTACGAATCGCAGGAGCCGCTTTGTTTAACCCTGTTTCGCTGCCGCCGGGGTTCCCCTTCGCCCGGGTCCCCACTGGACATGCCCCTCGTTGGCAGCAAGGACTGGACATATGCCCACTATGTCCAGTGCTGGTGGTCGGGGGAGGGCACGTCCCTGTGTGTAAGCTCAGCCTTGGCCCGGGTTCCCATTGGACATGCCCCTCACTGGCAGCAAGGACTGGACATATACCCGTTATGTCCAGTGCTGGTGGTCAGGGGAGGGCACGTCCCTGTGTGTAAGCTCAGCCTTGGTTGCTAATTGATAACTATCTATCACATATTTCCCACCCTTAGTTGGCAGGTGGTTGGCTCTTTGGACGAAGTAGTCTCGTGCGGATGGGTGTGATCAGACTTATGAACCCCTTGGTTCCTACGTTTCCTGAGGCACTACTTTCTTTTGCTCCGCTGGCTTTCCTCTTGCTGACAGCTCTGGCCATCATCACTTTCTATGTGATCAAGCTATTCCGAAAAGCAGGATCCAGCGCGCTCCCGCCTGGCTCAGACGGAATGACTGCACCGCAGAATGACGACGATCTGACATAGGCCGTTTGCCGGTTCAGGGACCAATCCAGCATGGATTCCACCCCGCGCAGTGCGATCCGAGAGTCACCCACGGGACATGCCCATCGTTGGGAGCAAGGACTGGACATATACCCGTTATGTCCAGTGGTTGTGATCAGGGGAGGGCATGTCCCTCTGTGGAAGCTCTGGACGAAGTGCGGAAGCTCAGCCCTGGAGGTCGACCCATTCCGTTCCCCGCAAGTGGAGTACCGAGGCGCCCCCGGTCATCGATGCCAGCCGCTCACCGGCGTCGGCGATTGCGATTGCATCATCAGGCAGGGCCACGCGCAGGATCGTCCCCGAGGGCTCGTAGCTTGTTTCGGCCATGACGTAGCCCGCGGAGCGCAGGTCGTTTTCAAGCCTTCCGGCCGCGGGGTGGGGCACGGGGATGTCGCAAATCCGCAGGCGGCGTCGCTGAACCAGGGGAGCGGAGTCCAGCGCGGCCGAAATTGACTCGGAATAGGCACGGACCAGGCCGCCGGCGCCCAGGAGGATCCCGCCGAAATAGCGTACGACGACGGCACTCACGTCACTGAGGTCAGCCACCCCGGGAAGGGTCTCGCGTTTGATGAGTGCCTCAAGCATGGGGATGCCGGCTGTACCGGAGGGCTCGCCATCGTCGTTGGAACGCTGGATGATGCGATCCGGACCGAGGACGAATGCGGAGCAGTGGTGCCGGGCGTCATGGAATTCCTTGCGCAATTCCGTCACCAAGGCGCGGGCGGCGTCCTCGTCCGAGGCGCGCCGCAGCACTGTGATGAAGCGCGAACGCTTGATCTCGAGTTCGTGGCGGAAATCGTCTCCAAGCGCCAACGTTGTGTACGCGGTCGCCCGGCTTTCTTCCTGTTCTGCCACCGACCCAGTCTAGTGTGGAGGGGTGCTGAAGATTGGACTTACCGGCGGGATCGCCTCCGGCAAATCACTCGTGTCCGCCCGGCTCAGGGCGCTGGGCGCTGTCTTGATCGATGCCGATGCGCTGGCCCGCGAGGTCGTGGAACCGGGCACGCCGGGCTTGGCAGGCGTTGTCGCCGAGTTCGGTGAGGGCATCCTCGACGGCGATGGGCGCCTTGACCGGGCACGCCTCGGCGCGATTGTGTTCGCTGAGCCGGATCGCCGGGAAGCGCTCAACGCGATCATCCATCCGCGCGTCCGGGAGAAGGCTGCCGCGATGCTTGCGACCGCCAAACCGGGAGACATCGTCGTCCAGGATATTCCGCTCCTGGTTGAGACCGGGCAGGGCGGCAGCTTCCATCTGGTTCTGGTTGTCGATGCGTCGGACGAAGAGCGGATCCGCCGCATGACGGAGATCCGCGGCATGACAGTCGAGGACGCGGTCTCCCGCATGGCCGCGCAAGCCGGCAGGGACGAACGGTTGGCGGCGGCCGACGTCGTGCTGGACAACTCCGGAAGCGTCGAGGACGTGACGAAGCTCGTGGAAGCCCTGTGGGAAGAGCGATTGGCACCGTTTGCCCGCAATCTTGCAGCCGGCCGCCCGGCACCGCGGGCCGGCGGACCCGTCTTGTCCCCGCCAAACCCCGACTGGCCGGTCCAGGCCGAACGTCTGCTTGCCAGGATCCTGCGGGCATCTCCGGAGATCCTGGGCGCAGACCACATCGGTTCGACGGCGGTACCCGGCCTTCCTGCCAAAGACGTCATCGACCTGCAAGTAAATGTGTCCTCCCTGGAAACCGCGGACCGGATAGCCCGGGCCTTGGGTGAGGCCGGTTTCCCGTTGCAGGAGGCTTCCGCCCGTGACACACCCAAGCCGCCGGACCTGGATCCATCGGCATGGCAAAAACGCTTCCATTGCAACGCGGACCCCGGACGGACCGCCAATGTCCATGTCCGGGTTCTTGGAAGTCCAGGCTGGCGTTATGCGTTGTTGTTCCGGGACTGGCTCCGCGCCAACCCCGACGCAGTGAGTATGTATGCGGACATGAAACAGGAGCTCGCCGCGCTCCACGCCGGCGACCACCGGACCTTGGCGTATGCCGAAGCCAAGGAACCCTGGTTCACCGAGGTGGCGTGGCCGCTCATGGATGCGTGGGCCAGGAGCAGCGGGTGGCAGCCGCCGTCGTACTCCTTGACGCAAGGCTAGGCGGCACGAATGGCCGGGAATCGGAGAATCACGCCCCATCTTGAGGGGCAGCGGCTCGGCGCCGTTCGCGCCCTGGCGTGGGCCGGCGTCGTTCTCATGGCCGGAGCCGCGCTGCTGTGGTTCCTGGCCGGCGGCCGCGCGGAGTTCGTCGCCGGGACGCAGCCGCCGAGCTGGCGCGTTCTCGTGCCGGGCGGAGCCTTTTGGCTCGCGTGGACCGCCTGGCTTGTGTCCGGCGTGTGGTTCGCCGTCAAGATGTTCCGTTCCATCATGGGACGGCTGGATGACAGCTGGACCCGGCCCGGCGGCGGTCCCGGTTCAACCGGAAAACGCGGACAGTAACTGTCCGCGGGCGGGGGTACATTGGATTCATGAGTCTTGCCCAGGAGATCAACCGTGTCGTCGCGCCCTTTGAGGTCATCAGCGAATTCAAGCCGGCCGGTGACCAGCCGGCCGCTATCGCGGAGCTGACCGAACGGATCAACAACGGCGAAAAAGACGTCGTGCTGCTCGGTGCCACCGGTACGGGCAAGAGTGCCACCACGGCTTGGCTGATCGAACAGGTCCAGAGGCCCACCTTGGTGATGGTCCAGAACAAGACCCTGGCAGCGCAGCTCGCCAACGAGTTCCGCGAACTGCTGCCCAACAACGCGGTCGAGTATTTCGTCTCGTACTACGACTATTACCAGCCTGAAGCCTACGTTCCCCAGACGGATACCTTCATCGAAAAGGACTCCTCCGTGAACGAGGAAGTCGAGCGGCTGCGGCACTCGGCCACCAACGCGCTGCTGACCCGCCGTGATGTCATCGTTGTGGCTACGGTGTCCTGCATTTACGGCCTCGGCACCCCGGAGGAGTACATCGCCGGAATGGTCACCCTCACCAAGGGCGCCGAAATGAACCGGGACGATCTTCTGCGCAAGTTTGTCGGGATGCAGTACACCCGCAACGACATGGACTTCCACCGCGGCACATTCCGCGTCCGCGGAGACACCGTGGAAATCATCCCCATGTACGAAGAGCTGGCCCTGCGCATCGAGTTCTTCGGCGACGAGATCGAGAACATCTACACTCTGCATCCGGTGACGGGCGATGTGATCCGTGAGGAAACCGAGATGTACATCTTCCCGGCCTCGCACTATGTCGCCGGCCCGGAACGCATGTCCCGCGCCATCACCGCCATCGAAGAAGAGCTCGGGGAGCGGCTCAAGGTCCTCGAAGGCCAGAACAAGTTGGTGGAGGCCCAGCGGCTGCGCATGCGCACCACCTACGACCTCGAGATGATGCAGCAAATGGGGTTCTGCAACGGCATCGAGAACTACTCACGCCACATCGATGGCCGCGGCTCCGGCACGGCGCCGCACTGCCTGATCGACTACTTCCCGGACGACTTCCTGCTGGTCATCGACGAATCCCACGTCACGGTTCCACAGATCGGCGCCATGTACGAGGGCGACATGTCGCGCAAGCGCACCCTCGTGGACCACGGCTTCCGGCTTCCTTCGGCCATGGACAACAGGCCGCTCAAATGGGATGAATTCCTGGAACGGGTGGGCCAGACCGTCTACCTTTCCGCGACCCCCGGCAAGTACGAGCTGGGCAAGGCCGACGGGTTCGTCCAGCAGATCATCCGCCCCACCGGACTGATCGATCCCGAAGTCATCGTGAAGCCGACCAAGGGCCAGATCGACGATCTCCTTGGCGAAATCCGGACGCGCGTGGAGCGAGACGAACGCGTACTGGTCACCACCTTGACCAAGCGCATGGCCGAGGACCTGACCGACTACCTGCTGGGCCACGGCGTCAAGGTCCAGTACCTGCACTCCGACGTCGACACCCTCCGGCGCGTGGAACTGCTCCGCGAACTCCGCATGGGCAGCTTCGACGTCCTGGTGGGCATCAACCTGCTCCGCGAGGGCCTCGACCTGCCCGAAGTGTCCCTCGTCAGCATCCTGGACGCCGACAAGGAAGGTTTCCTGCGCTCGGCCACTTCCCTCATCCAGACCATCGGGCGCGCGGCCCGGAACGTCTCGGGCCAGGTTCACATGTACGCCGACCGGATCACGGACTCCATGGCGAAGGCCATCGAGGAAACCAACCGCCGCCGGGAAATCCAGGTCAAGTACAACACCGACAACGGTGTCGACCCGCAACCGTTGCGCAAGAAGATCGCGGATATCACCGATCAGCTTGCCCGCGAAGACGCCGACACCCGCGAGTTGCTCGCTGCAGCCGGAAAGGGCGGCCGGACCGGCAAGGGCAAGGGCGCTTCGAAGGTCCGGCAAGACGGCCTGGCCGCGGCGCCGGCCGAGGACCTGGTCGGTTTGATCGAACAGCTGACCGAGCAGATGCACGCGGCCGCCGCCGAACTCCAGTTCGAGATCGCCGCGAGGATCCGTGACGAGGTGGGCGACCTCAAGCGCGAACTGCGCCAAATGCAGTCCGC
>FTCF01000109.1_pt1 | contig 19610 bp, 17 predicted proteins | sample 1639631 | NCBI WGS metagenome assembly FTCF01 (sample SAMEA3914864, study PRJEB12502) | metagenome | biome: forest; material: soil | place: USA | collected 2012-03-12 | depth 0.3 m
GTATCGGATTTGGCGGTGAGCATGACGATGGGGACGTCCGACTCCCCGCGGATCTGGCGGCACACTTCGATGCCGTCCGATCCGGGCAACATCAGGTCAAGGAGTACCAGATCTGGTTTGGAGGAGCGGAAGACCTCCAGCGCTTGCCCGCCGTCCGCGCAAAAAACCGGGTCGAAGCCGTCGTTCCGCAGCACGATGCCGATCATTTCGGCCAGCGCTTCGTCGTCGTCTACTACCAGGATGCGTGCCTTCATAGTTATATATTCCCTTATCACCTAGCCTTTGTCCCGTTGAGCCCGATCACGGCATGGCGCGCTGCAGCCCGCAAGCAAATGGGCTATGAGGCGCGACGGCGGAACTATAGGCTGGTGCGAACGGCCCCTTTCGGGGTCCGTGCATTGCTGCGGACGCATCTTTTGGGGAGGAAAACGTGTCACAGCCCGATCCGGGGAGCCAGGCAGAAGGGGGACCCCAGCCGCCATGGGGCGCACCGCAACCAGGCGCGCAGCCGCAGTGGGGCGGACAGCCGCAATGGGGCGCACCCCAACCAGGCGCCCAGCCGCAATGGGGCACCCAGCCGCAATGGGGCGCGCCACAGTATCCGGGGCAGTCGTGGGGCGCGCCGGTCGATCCGCGGTGGCAGGCAGGCGGTCCGCCGCCCTATGGCCAGCCCCGCTATGTGGCTCCCCCGAAACCCGGAATCGTTCCGCTCCGGCCGCTCTTCTTCGGTGAGATCATGGACGGCGCCTTCCAGACCATCCGCCGGAACGCCAAAACCATGTTCGGTTCCGCCCTTATTGTCCAGGCCATCACCAGCGCATTGAGCGAGGTGGCCGCGCTGGGCATGCTCGGGATGGTCCAACCTCCTGTTGGAGGATTCACTAGCCAGGACGAGACGATGCGGTATCTTGGCCCGGTCGTTGGCGCCACTGCCGGGATTATGGGAGTCTCCTTGCTCACCATGGTGCTCGCAGCCATCCTTCAGGGCGTCATGGCCATCCCCGTCGCCAGGTCCGCGTTGAACCGGCCCACAGGGTTCAAGCAAATGTGGTCCCTGGCCCGCTCGCGTCTCTGGCCCTTGGTAGGCTTTGCCTCCCTCCTCGTGGCCGGATCATTGCTTTTCTTCCTGGTCCTGTTCTTGCTGGCCGTCCTCATTTTGACCGGGTTGGGACCCGCAGGGTTGCTTTTGCTTCTCCCGTTGGGATTCGGCGCCGCCGTCGCATACGCCTGGATCTACACGAAGCTGTTGGTGGCCCCAGCCGCCATCACGATAGAAGAGCTCGGCGTCTTCGCCGGGCTCCGGCGCTCGTGGACGCTGACGAGCCGGAATTGGTGGCGGATCTTCGGAATCACGCTGCTCGTGGCCTTCATGGTGGGAATCATCGGTTCGGTCATCCAGATTCCCCTGGGCTTGGCTTCCGGTGGAATTAACTCCGTGTTCGCACCCCATGCCGGCGGCTCACAAGTGACGACGACGGCGATTGTCCTGGCGGTGGTTTCGCTGGTAGTAGGGGTTCTCGTCAGTGCAGTCGGCTTCGCCTTCCAAACCTCCGTGGCAGCCCTGATCTACATGGACCTGAGGATGCGGCGCGACGGACTGGACGTAGAGCTCCTGCGCCTTCTGGAAACCGGGGAAGATCCCGACGGCGTTCCGGGCCGCCGCCGTGCACGTCAAGCCGGCGCGCAACCGTGGCCGCCGGACACAGCTCAGGGTTTCCCCAGAGGATGATCCCGGCATCGGCGCCCTTCGCCTTTCTTTTCGCCGCCTCCGAGCCGCCCGTCGATCCCGATCGCGGCGAGGCCCAGCGGTGGGCGGTCGAGGAACTGTCCAAGCCGCAGTACGCATCGGCCAAACCCAGTTGGCTCGCTGAGATGTGGAATCAGTTCGTCGACTGGCTCCGCTCCTTGAACGGCGATTCCATCGGCGGAGCAAATATCGGCGTGCCGCTGATCGGTGCCCTGGCCGTGGTTCTCATCGTGGTTGCCGTGATAGTTGTCAGGCCGAGGCTCAACGCCCGGAAGAAGACGTCGGCGAAGGTTTTCGACGGCGAGCCAACAGTTGATGCCGACGCGTTCCGCGCCCGGGCCTCTGCGGCGGCAAGCCGTGAGGACTGGGAAACGGCCGTCGTCGAACAGTTCCGCGCTGTGGTTCGCTCTGCGGAGGACCGGGCAGTCATCGATGTCCAGGCTGGCCGGACCGCGGACGAGGCTGCTGCTCAATTGGGGCGCGCGTTCGGCGCGGCCGGTTCGCGGCTTGAGGAAGCAGCCAGGATTTTCGATGGCGTGAAATACGGCAAGGCAACCGCCACCGCTTCCGACCATGCCGCGTTGCTGGCATTGGACACCGGGCTATCGGCCATGAAACCCGATTTCGCCGGGCAGTCCGCCAACGGATTGGCGGTGCCGCGATGACAGCCGGCCCGAAGACAACCGACCCCGGCAAAGCCGCGCTCCGGGGGCCAGCCAAGTTGCGGGGCTGGTTGCGCCGCCATATGGCCTGGATCATCATCGGGGCCATCGTCACGGTCCTGGGCTCTGTCACCGTGGCCCAATCCCCCGCGAACACGGAGACGGCACCCCTCTCTGCCCGCAATCCCGCCCCGGATGGTGCCATGGCCGCGGCCGAAATCCTTCGGCGGCACGGAGTCACGGTCACGGAATCCGATTCGCTCGCGACGACAACCTCGCTGCTGGCCGGGAAACCGCGCGCCACCGTCTTGTTGTATGACCGCAATGGTTATCTCGATTCCGACCAGTTGCACAGCTTGCTGCAATCGGCCGCCCGCGTGGTGGTCGTGGTCCCCGGCTTCCGAACCCTGACCGGGCTGAGCCGCGAGATCCATAACGCCGGAGTGGTTCCCAACGGGACCTCAACGTTGGAAGCAGGGTGCGGGCAAGCGGATCCTCTTGCTGCGGGGCGTGTCTCCGGCAAGGGCGCATTCCTTTACACGGGAGCCGCTGTGACCTGCTACCGGCCTGGCAGCAACGACGGCGGCATGTACGCGGCCAGTGCGGACGGTCGGCTGGTGGTTCTCGGCAGCACCGCCCTTCTCAGCAACGATCTCCTGCAGGTGGAGGGCAACGCCGCATTGGCCCTCCGGACCCTCGGGCCAACGCCGGATCTCGTCTGGTATCTCCCGGGTCTCGGTGACGTACCGAAGGATGGCTCACCGCCTACTCTGGATGAATTGGCGCCACCGTGGGTTGGCTTCCTGGGATTGTGGCTGGCGGTGCTCGCGTTGCTCGCTGTGCTGTGGCGGGGCCGGCGCCTTGGTCCGCTCGTGTTCGAGCCGCTGCCAGTGGTGGTCAAAGCTGTAGAGACGGCCGAAGGCCGCGCCCGCCTCTACCAGGATTCCCGCGCTGTCAGCCAGGCAGCCGATAATCTCCGGGCCGGCACGTTGACCAGGCTTGCCAGGCACTTCCGGCTGGGCCCCGAGTCCGGCGCAAATGCCGTCCTCGATGCCGTGTCCCGAAAGATCAACCGGCCGGCGCAGGAGCTGCGGATGCTGCTGTTGGACCACCGGCCGCGCACTGAATCAGAACTGGTCCAATGGGCACAAAGCATCGAAAAACTCGAGCAGGAGGCAACAGCCCCATGAACAATCCCCCACTGAGCAATCAAGCAACGGGCAATCAAGCAACGGGCAATCAAGCAAACAGCTTCAGCGACGGCAACTATGGCTACCCGGGAGGACCGGCGCCGCAGGGGCAGCCAGGGCAGCCACCTGCCCGGTCCGACCCTGCCCGCAAAGCCTTGCTGGACGTCCGTCACGAAGTAGGCAAGGCCGTCGTCGGACAGGATGCAACGGTGACGGGCATGCTTATCGCGCTGCTCTGCGGGGGCCACGTACTGCTTGAGGGTGTTCCGGGTGTTGCCAAAACCCTGCTGGTGCGTGCCTTGTCCACGGCGCTGAGCCTGGATACGAAGCGCGTCCAGTTCACTCCGGACCTCATGCCGGGTGACGTCACCGGCTCGCTCGTCTACGATGCGCACACCTCGGAATTCACCTTCCGTGAAGGACCGGTGTTCACCAACATCATGCTGGCGGACGAAATCAACCGAACGCCGCCAAAGACCCAGGCTTCGCTGCTGGAAGCCATGGAGGAGCGCCAGGTATCCGTGGACGGGCTCTCCCGGCCCCTGCCGTCGCCGTTCATTGTTGCGGCCACCCAGAACCCCGTCGAGTACGAGGGCACCTATCCCCTGCCCGAGGCCCAACTGGACCGCTTCCTCCTCAAGCTCTCCATGCCGCTGCCCGGACGTGCCGAAGAGATCGAAGTGATCCGCAGGCACTCGGAGGGTTTTGATCCGCGCAATTTGCTGGCTGCGGGAGTCAGGCCGGTGGCAGGCGCCGCCGAACTCCAAAATGCCCGCGACGCGGTGGCCGAAGTGACAGTGGCCCCCGAAATCCTCGGCTACATTGTGGATGTCGTGCGGGCGACGCGGGCGGCGCCGTCGTTCCAGCTGGGAGTCTCCCCGCGTGGCGCCACAGCGCTGCTGAACACCTCGCGTGCCTGGGCATGGTTGTCCGGGCGCAACTTCGTCACCCCCGACGACGTCAAAGCACTCTCCCTGCCGTGTTTGAGGCACCGTGTGGGGCTTCGACCCGAAGCCCAGATGGACGGTGTGCACGTGGATGATGTCCTCGGCAGCATCCTGGCTTCTGTTCCCGTGCCGCGCTGATTGGCCCCGCCTCATGACTCTCTATTTCGGGCGGCACTGAATGGCGATCACAGGACGCTTTGTGCTTCTGGTTTTCGCCGCATCGGCCCCGTTGCTGCTGTTTCCCGCCTGGGGTACGGTTCTCCTCATCTCCGCCGTGCCGCTGGCCCTGGTGGTGTCCGACCTCCTGCTGGCCGCGTCGCCGGCCAAGATCGCCCTGCAGCGGAAGGATCCCGGGAATGTCACCCTGCACACGGAAACGGAATCCGTTCTGACGCTGGAAAACGGCAACCGGCGGACCTTCCGCGGAATGGTGCGTGATGCCTGGCAGCCCTCCGCGGGGACGGTAGCCCCGGTCCAGCGCGTCGAAGTCCCCGCTGGTGAGCGGCGGCGAATGTCGGTAGCGCTGAGGCCGACACGGCGCGGCGACCTGACGGCACCGCACGTCACTCTGCGTTCCTTCGGCCCGCTTGGCCTGGCTGCCAGGCAACGTACCGTAGCCCTTCCCGGCCGTCTTCGCGTCCTGCCGCCGTTCCATTCCAAGCGGCATTTGCCGTCCAAGCTGCGGAAACTCCGGGAGCTCGACGGCAAGGCGGCTGTGCAGATCCGCGGGGCGGGCACGGAGTTCGATTCCCTCCGCGACTACGTCAGGGGCGACGACGTGCGCTCTATCGACTGGCGGGCAACCGCCCGGCGCACCGCCGTCGTCGTCCGGACCTGGCGACCCGAACGGGACCGCCGCGTCGTGATCATGCTCGACACCTCGCGCACGGCGGCAGCCCGAATCGATAACGAGCCCCGCCTGGACACCGGGATGGAGGCCGCTCTCCTGCTGGCAGTGCTGGCTGAGCGAGGCGGAGACCGCGTGGACTTCTTCGCCTTCGACAGGCGCGTCCGCGGGCGCGTCGATTCAGCGGCAAAAGGCAATCTCCTCGGCTCCTTGGTCCAGGCCATGGCTCCCCTTGAGGCGGAACTCATCGAGATGGACTGGGCCCAGGTCCCGGCCCAGGTACGGGCCATTTCCGCGCACCGTTCCCTCGTGGTCCTGTTGACCTCGCTCGACAGCGGCGCCCCCGAAGAAGGACTCATCCCCTTGGTGGCGCAACTCGTGCGGCAGCACGTCGTGCTGATTGGATCGGTCCGGGACCCCTTGCTGGGGCGAATGAAGGAAGAACGCACGACGGCGAGCCAGGTCTTCCGTGCCTCGGCGGCCGAACGTGCCCTGCTGGACCGTGAGGCTGTGGGCGCCCAATTGCGCCAGCTTGGCGCGGAGGTCGTCGACGCCGAGCCGTTGGAACTGCCGCCGCTCGTGGCGGACGCCTACATTCGGCTGAAGGCTGCCGGCCGCTTGTAGCCTCGCAACGCGCCGAGTCCAGATATCAACCACCCGGAATCCGAGGAAAGCACATGAGCACACCCATCTACGAGTTGGCGCTGGGCAGCAAGTTCCGTCAGTTGCAGCCCGAGCTCCAGGACTATTTCTCCCTTGCCCCGGGCTCCGGATCCTACGGAATCGGCGAGGGCGTCTTCGACGTGGTCGGTTGCCGGCAGAAATGGCTCCGCCCCCTCCTTGCCACGGTCGCAGGGGAAGAAGCCTTCTTTCCCGATTACGGCGAGCGCATCCCCTTCCGCATCGAAAACCACGCGCACATTGACCCGTTCGGACGCTCCAGCCTCACGGCCCGGCGTGAAATTTTCTTTCCCGGGCATACCCGGCTGTTCCATGACACCACTGTCGCGGAGACTACTCACGACGGCGGCACCCGCCTGGTCGACTATGTGGGCCGGTACCGCAGGCTTGCCACGGCGTTGGACCTGGATGTCACACCCGAGGGGCGGCTTCGCGGCGTCTCGGGCGCCTCACGTTTGTTCCTGGGTCCGCTGAGGCTCGCTTTGCCGGCTTCCCTTGACGCGAAGGCCTACGCGGAGCAGTGGTGGGATGAGGCGAAAGGCAAGCACCGGATCCAGGTGAAGGTGCTTCAGCCACACGTCGGCCTCGTCCTGGTCTACGCCGGCTCCTTCGACTACCGTTGGGCGCCGTCGCCGCCCGCGACCGACGGTGCCGCGGCCGCACTAAGCGCTACCGCCGCCGTCGGGCTCCCCCGCTATGCCGAGCCGGACCGCTGGGAACGCCGCGTCTAGAAGGGGCCGGACGGCAGGCTAGCCGAGCGCGAGCTGGTTCAGGCCGTCCGCAATCTGGGTCAAGCGGCTCAGAACCTCTTTAGCCCCCGACGGCGCGAATCCTGCAAGCCCGTCCGACGGCGTGACACGCACCGCCCCGAGGCTCGACGCCGGCAGGCCGAGTTGGCGCCACGGCCGCCAGACGGTGTCCACAAGCTCGGCGGTGCGTGGCAGCGTTGCCCGTGGATTCTCTATGGGCAGCGCGCCGGCCCACAGGCGTTTGCCCGCTTCCACCGCGGTGGCAATCTGTTCCCATTGGCGCGTGGTGAGCGCTTTGAGCGGAAGGGCGACGCCGTCGGCTCCGGAGAAGAGGATCTGCTGGATCGGGGCTTCGATTTCCGGGACGGAAACCACGGTCTCCGCCACTCCTGCGGCCCGCAGCGCGTCGATGACCAACCGCCACGCGCCCGTGACCTCCTCGCCCGGGATGGAGCGCAGGGTGCGGTAGCCACTCGCCGTGGGAATGGTGCCGGCCAACACGGAAGAGATGTCCGGTTCGTCGAGCTGGACCACTATCCCGGCGCCCGGCACGGCCGCCCGGACCCGCGATACGTGCTCGGCGACGCCCACGGCCAGGGACTCCGCAATGTCCCTGCGGGCACCGTAGTCAAGGAGGGCGCGTTCGCCGTTATGCAAGTAGAGTCCCGCCGCGAGGCTCAAGGGGCCGCGCAACTGGATCTTCAGCTCCCCGGCGGAGGATTCTTCCAAACCGGCAACGTCGGCCAGGACGTTGATGTCCGTAGCGAGGGCGGATTTCGCACGCCGCAGGTCCTTCCCCGGGCGGTCGACCAGGCGCCAGCCATGCGGCTGCACATCGATGGCCAACTCAACCAGGAGGGATGCTGTCCGGCCGAGGGCGTCTGAGCCGACGCCACGGTCCGGAAGTTCGGCCAGGAACGGCAGGTGCGGGCTGCCCAGCTCGCCGCGGATGATCCGGGCTGCCTCAGCAGGATCCGTTCCCGGCCACGGACCCAATGCCGTGGCGGTGACCTGGTTCTGCGCGGTTTCGACAGGCACGTGTTCAGGCCTGCGCGATGGAAGCCTGGTGGCCTTCGGCGATTGCCTCGTGGTGCCGGATGACCTCACTGATGATGAAATTCAGGAACTTCTCGGCGAAGGCAGGATCGAGGTTCGCCTCTTCGGCGAGCCGGCGGAGCCGCGCAATCTGGGCGGACTCGCGTCCCGGGTCACCGGCAGGAAGCTTGTGCGTCGCCTTGAGGACTCCCACTTTCTGGGTGGCCTTGAAGCGTTCCGCGAGGAGGAAGACGAGGGTGGCGTCGATGTTGTCGATGCTGGAGCGGATGGAGAGCAACTCGTCCATGACGGCCTGGTCCACGCGGCCGGCGAGGGAGCTGGCGGAAGGATCGAAGGAGTCGGCGTCGGGGAGGGCGTGGTTCTGCTCGGTCATTCCTCCAGTCTAGGGTGTGCCGGCCGGGCCTTGAGGGGCAGAATGGGCATGTCCGCGCCGATGATAAGGAGAGCACGCATGAAAATCGCAGTTCTTGGCACCGGAATGGTGGGGCATACTCTGGCCGGCAAGTTGGTGGCGGTCGGCCACGAGGTCATGATGGGTTCCCGGGAGGCAGGCAATCCCAAGGGGACTGCGTGGGCGGCGCAGGCAGGTCCCGGAGCAAGCTCCGGTTCCTTCGCCCAAGCGGCAGCCATGGCCGAGATCGTGGTCAACGCGACCCCCGGCATGGTCTCGCTCGCTGCGTTGAGTGAAGCCGGGGCTGCGAACCTGGCGGGCAAGGTCCTGGTGGATGTGTCCAACCCGCTGGACTTCTCCGCGGGCTTCCCGCCGTCGCTCTCCGTCTGCAATACCGACAGCATTGCCGAAACCATCCAGCGTTCCTTCCCCGAGGCCCGCGTGGTCAAGGCCCTCAACACCTTGGAGGCGCCGCTGATGGTTGACCCGCTCAGGCTTGCCAATGGCGCCCATGACGTGTTCGTGGCGGGGAACGACGACGCGGCGAAGGCCACCGTCGTCGCGCTCCTGCGGGAGTTCGGCTGGCTCCCGGAACACGTCCACGACCTGGGCGGGCTCGACGTCGCCCGCGGCCTTGAAATGTGGATGCCGCTGTGGCTCCGGATCTTCATGCGCCAGCCGAAGGACAAGCTCTTCAACATCAGCATCGTGTCCGAATAGCCGCGCCGATCCGAAGGGACATGCCCGCCCTTCGGGGAGAAGGGCGGGCATGTCCGTTCTTGCGGATCGGGCTTGCGTGGCGGGCTAGATGCCCAGCAGCGCGCGGTTCTCTTCCCGGCGTCGGGCCTGTTCTTCAGGGTCCGGCACCGGCAACGAGGCGATGAGCTTGCGCGTGTAGTCGTGCCGGGGGTTGCCCATGATCTGGCTGCCGATCCCTTGCTCCACGAGCTGGCCCTTGTACAACACGCCCACCCAATGGGAGAGAATGTCCACGACGGCGAGGTCGTGGCTGATGAACAGCGCGGCAAAACCGAACTCTTCCTGGATGTCCTTGAACAGTTCCAGCACCTTTGCCTGGACGGAAACGTCGAGGGCCGAGGTCGGCTCGTCGGCGATCAGGAGGCGCGGGTTGAGCGCGAGCGAACGCGCCAGCGAGGCGCGTTGGCGCTGGCCGCCGGAGAGCTCGTGCGGGAAGCGTTCAGCGTACGACGCCGGCAGCTGCACCGATTCGAGCAACTGCGCCACGCGCAGGCGTGCTTGAGCCGGGCTCGGGTGGGTATGGATCAGCAGCGGTTCCGCCACGCACTCACCGATGGTCAGGTGGGGGTTGAACGAGGCGGCCGGGTCCTGGAAGACAAAGCCGATGTCCTTGCGCAGCGGCTTGAACGTGTGCTCCTTGAATCCGAGCATTTCGTAGCCGAGGACCTTGAGGCTGCCGCCGGTTGCCCTGTTGAGGCCCGCAATGGCGCGGCCGATGGTGGACTTCCCGGAACCGGACTCGCCAACCAGGCCAAAGACCTCGTTTTCGGAGACCGTGAAGCTGACGTTGTCCACGGCCTTGAACCCTGGCTTGCCGAGGCGGCCCGGATACTCGATGGTGAGGTTCTTTGCCTCAACCAGGATCTTCCCACTTTGGTGCAACCGTTCGGTGGCCCCCTCGGACGCTGAGTTGCGGCCGAGGTGCGGCACGGCGGCCAGCAGCTTCTTGGTGTAATCCTGCTTGGGCTCGGCGAAAAGGACCCTGGCGGTGGCCTCTTCGACGACGTCGCCTTGGTACATGACAACGACGCGGTCGGCCAGGTCGGCCACGACACCCATATTGTGCGTGATGAGCACAATCGAGGTGCCGTACTTGTCCCGCAAGTCCCGGAGCAACTGAAGGATCTCGGCCTGGACGGTGACGTCCAGGGCCGTCGTCGGTTCGTCCGCCACGATCAAACCCGGGTTCAAGGCGAGTGCAGCCGCGATGACGACGCGCTGCTTCTGGCCACCCGAGAGCTGGTGGGGATAGTAGTTGACGCGGGTTTCGGGATCGGGGATGCCCACCTTCCGCAGGGCTTCGGTGGCCCGCTTCTTGGCTTCCTTGGCCGAGATGCGGTGTCCGTCCGAGGCATGGGCCCGGATGCCTTCGGCGATCTGCCAGCCGACCGTGAACACCGGGTTCAGGGCCGTTGACGGTTCCTGGAAGACCATGGCCACGTCGCGGCCGCGGATCTTGCGCAGTTTGGACGCGCTGACGCTGATGACGTTGTTGCCGTTGATCAGAACGGCTCCCGAGCTGATGGCCGTTTCAGGGAGCAGGCCGAGGATGGTCTTGGCCGTGACAGTCTTGCCGGATCCCGACTCCCCTACGATCGCCAGCACTTCGCCGGCTTTGACCTCGAGGCTGACGTCCTTGACCGCGTAGACGTCGCCGCTGTCGGTGGCAAAGGTGACTTTGAGCCGTTCGATGTCCAGGACGGGCTGCCCGGATGGCAGCGGCTGGTCCGAAATGTTGCCGATGTTGGTGGTCATGCCTTACCTGCTTCTGGGCTGCCTGATTCCGGTTTGGGAGCGGTGGTGGCCCCTGTGTTCGTGCCGTCGGTTCCTGCCGCGGCCTTGGAGCGGGAGGCCTTGCCTCCGGCGCGCTTGCGGCCGCGTAGGCGGGGATCGTTGAGGTCGTTGATGCTTTCGCCGACCAAGGTCAGCCCCAGCACTGTGAGGACGATCGCGATACCGGGGAAGACTCCGGTCCACCAGATGCCGGAGGACGCGTCCGCCATGGCCTTGTTGAGGTCGAAGCCCCACTCTGCGGCTGAGGACGGTTCAATGCCGAAGCCCAGGAAGCCAAGGCCGGCAAGGGTCAGGATCGCCTCGGAGGCGTTCAGGGTGAACATCAGCGGAAGCGTCCTGGTGGCGTTCTTGAAGATATGCCGGGTGATGATCCGGACGCTGGACGCGCCCAGGACCATGGCCGACTCCACGAACGGCTCTGCCTTGAGCCTGATGGTTTCGGCCCGGATCACGCGGAAATACTGTGGAACGAACACGACGGTGATCGAGAAGGCGCAGGCGAAGATGCCGCCCCAGAAGCTCGACTGGCCACGGCTGATGACGATCGACATGACGATCGCCAGGAGCAGGGAAGGAAAGGCGTAAATGGCATCGGCGATGACTACGAGCACGCGGTCCAGCCACCCACCGAAGTAGCCACTGAGCAGGCCCAGCGCCACGCCGAGGAAGATGGACATCACCACGGCGACGACGATCACGGTCACGGCGGTCTGTGAACCCCACAGGACGCGGGAGAGAACGTCATAGCCGCCGACCGTGGTGCCGAGCAGGTGCCTGCTGCTGGGGGCATCCTGGGTCGGGAACGATCCGGAAGCGTCACTCAGTTGGGAATAGCCGTACGGTGCGATGAACGGCGCGAGCACCGTCGAGAGAAGGAAGATCCCGGTCAGCACAAGCCCCGTGATGAGCATGCCCCGCTGGAGGCCAACGCTCTTGTTGACGTGGGAAATGACAGGAAGTCCGGACAGGAAGGATTTCTTCCGTCCTGAAATTGTTGCAGTGCTCATGTCAGTACCTCACTCGCGGGTCGATCAGCGCGGCGACGACGTCCACGACGAAGTTGGTAAATGCGACGATGACGGCCAGCAGCACCACGATGCCCTGGACCGCCACGAAGTCCCTGGCGTTCAGGTACTGGACCAGCTGGTAGCCAAGTCCCTTCCATTCGAAGGTGGTTTCGGTGAGCACGGCTCCGCCGAGCATCAGGGCGATCTGCAGGCCCATGACGGTGATGATGGGGATGAGCGCCGGCTTGTAGGCGTGCTTCGTCACGAGTCGGAACTCGCTGACGCCGCGGGAACGGCCGGCCTCGACGTAATCCTTGCCCAGCGTTCCGATGACGTTGGTCCGGACGAGGCGCAGGAAGACACCGGCTGTCAGGAGACCCAGGGCAATAGCGGGAAGCACCGCGTGCGACACGACGTCGCCGAGAGCGGTGAAATTGCCGCTGCGCAGCGCGTCAAGCCAATAAATGCCGGTGGGAGCGGCCAGTTGGCCCATGGTCAGCTCAGTGCGGGTGGACACCCGCCCGGCCACCGGGAGCCATCCGAGCCACACCGAGAACGTCAGCTTGAGCAGGAGTCCGGAGAAGAAGACCGGGGTGGCGTAGCAGAGGATGGCAAAGCAGCGCAGGAAGGCGTCTGTCGCCTTGTCGCGCCGTTGCGCGGCGATCATGCCCAGCGGGATGCCGACCGCGAGAGCCACGATCAGTGCGTTGATCGACAGCTCGAGGGTGGCTGCACCGAAGGTCGACAGCATTTCGACGACGGGGCGCCGGTCCGTGATGGTGGTGCCGAAGTTACCGGTGACCAACTGGCCCAGGTATTCGAAGTACTGGATGATGATCGGCCGGTCGTAACCGGCGTCGTGGATTCGCTGCGCCAGGACATCCGGAGGAAGCCGGCCGCCCTGCGCTGCGGTGATGGGGTCTCCGATGACCCGCATGAGGAAGAAAACCAGGGTCACGAGGATGAAGATCGTGGGAATGATCAGGAAGAACCTGACCACGATATACCTGCCGAGACCCCCGCCCGCTGATTTACTCTTGGGAGCGACCGCGTCCGGTTCGACGTCGGGCACCTCTATAAGTGTTGTCATTGCTACCTAAAGTTCATTGCCCGCGGATCGCGCGGGGTTTTGCTCAAATGAGAGGCAATCAGCAATAAGGGGAGGCAAAGCACCTGTTGGCACCCGCCTCCCCCTACCGGCTGCTTACTTTGAAATAGTTCCCAATCGGAACTTGAAGGAAGCGTCAAGCGTCTTGTCGACGCCGTTCACGCCCTTCGCCGAGATGGCAACCTGTGCACCCTGGAGCAGCGGCAAAGTGGAAATGTCCTTTGCCAGAGCGTTCTGGGCGTCCTTGATGGTGGATTCGCGGGCCGACTTGTCCGTGGTGGTCAGCTGCTTGTTGATCAGGTCGGTCACGGCCTGGTCGTTGAAGTGGTTCTTCAAGAAGCCGCCGTTCGGGAAGAACGGGGTCAGGTAGTTGTCGGGGTCGCTGAAGTCAGGGAACCAACCGAACTGGAACAGCGGGTACTCGTCCGCACGGCTGGCCTTGCTGTAGGTCACCCATTCGGTGGACTGCAGGTTCACCTTGAAGAGGCCCGACTTCTCAAGCTGGTCCTTGATCATGGCGTACTCGTCGCCCGAGGACTTGCCGTAGTGGTCCGGGTTGTACTGGAGGTTCAACGTCACGACGTCCTTGACACCGGCATCGGAAAGAACCTTCTTGGCTTTGTCCAGGCTCGGCTTTCCGTTGTCGCCGTAGGCATCCTTGAACGACTCGTTGGCGCCCAGGAAGCCGCTGGGGACGTTGGAGTACAACGGCAGGTATGTGCCCTTGTAGACCTGGTCCGCGATTGCCTGGCGGTCAACGAGGTTGGCGATCGCCTGGCGCACGGCAAGTGCCTTGGCCGGGTCGGCTCCGGCTGCCTTGGCGCCGAACGGCATGGTGTTGAAGTTGAACGTGATGTAGCGGATCTCGCCGCCGGGACCGACGTTGACCTTGACCTTCGAGTCCTTCTTGAGGTCGTCGACGTCGGTGGCGCTGAGGCTTCGGTTCGCAACGTCGATGTTGCCCTGCTGGATGTCCAGCTTCATGTTGGTCGGCTCGGCGTAGTACTTGATCGTGGCGGCGTCGTTGGCCGGCTTGCCCAGGACACCCTGGTAGTCAGGGTAGGCCTTGAGGCTGATGAGCTCGTTTTTCTTGTAGCTGTCGATCGTGTACTGGCCATAGAACGCCTTGGCCTTGATGATGTCGTCATCCGAAAGCAGTTTGTCGGCTGGGAAGACCTGGTGGTCGACAATCGGCGCGGCCGGGCTGCTGAGGATCTGCGGGAACGTCTGGTCGTTGGCGAGCTTCAACTTGAAAACGGCCGTGTTGGCGTCCGGGGTGGTGACGCTGTCAAGGTTTTCGAGCAGGCTTGCAGGACCAGCGGGGTCGTTGATCTTGAGCTGCCGGTCGAACGAAAACTTGACGTCGGCGGAGTCCAGCGTATGGCCATTGGCCCACTTGAGTCCGGGCTTCAGCTTGACGGTGTACTCGGTGGGCGACGTGAACGACGCCGACGCTGCCAGGTCCGGGACGGGGTCGGCGCTTCCCGGCTTCGAGTTGAGGAGGAAGGAATAGACCTGGTTCATCACCATGAAGGAACCGTTGTCGTACGAACCGGCGGGATCGAGCGCAGTCACCTTATCGGTGGTGCCGTAAGCGATCGGACCGCTGGCAGCTGAGGAAGCTGAACCGCCGCCGCCCGCCGGGCCCGTGCAGGCCGTCAAAGCGAATACGGAGATGCCCGCGAACGCGATAGCGCTTCGCAAGGCGTTTTTGTTCAATGCCATCAGTGAACTTTCTGTTCGATGGATACGGCGAACCGCCGTGGGTAATTTGATCGGAGCGCATACTCCTGACTCCACGATTCAACCAGAAGCTTTTTTGGTGAAACGTTTGATTTTGTGAGTTGAGACACAAAATTTACTTTTCTTTTGACGCGAAGTCGGCTAGGAGGTCTGCCGCAGGCTGCTCGGAACGGTGCCGGGTGGATTCTGTTAGCGTTCACATTTTGCGGGCGCCGTCGCCGCCGCGGCATTGGCCGGGGCTAGAGTTCTGCGCGCTGGAGGGATCGGGCCGCGTCGATGGTTGCCTGGCCCAGGACGCGGGTGCCTTGGTACAGCACGATGGTCTGCCCGGGGGCCACGCCGCGGAGGGGATCGACTAGGGTCACCACGAGGCCTTCGCGCTCGATCCCGGCGTCGTCGACGTGCCGCTCAACAAATGCCTTGGCAGGAACGGGATCGCCATGGGCGCGGACCTGGGCATAGCAGTCGAATTCGGCGCCGGTAGCCACCTCGGCGATAGGCAGGCCGGCCCAGGACACCTTGATTCCGCGGATCTCGTCAATGGCCAGGAGGGCTTCGGGGCCGACGACCACCTTGTTTTCCTTGGGCCGGATTTCCAGCACGAAGCGCGGCTTGCCGTCCGCGGCAGGCGTGCCCAGCTTGAGGCCGCGGCGCTGGCCCACGGTGAAGGCATTGGCCCCCGGATGCTCCCCTACCTTGGTTCCAGCCTCGTCCACGATGTCGCCCGTGGTCATGTCGATCTTCTCGGCGAGCCAGCCGGCGGTATCGCCGTCCGGGATGAAGCAGATGTCGTGGCTGTCCGGCTTGTTCGCGACTGACAGGCCGCGGCGCTCCGCCTCTGCGCGAACCTCGGCCTTGGAGGGAGTCTCTGCCAGCGGGAACATGGAGTGCTTGAGCTGTTCGTGGGTGAGCACACCGAGCACGTAGCTTTGGTCCTTGGCCCAATCGGCCGCGCGATGGAGTTCGGGATTGCCGTCGGCGTCCTGGATGACCTTGGCATAGTGGCCGGTGCAGACCGCGTCAAACCCCAGGGCGATGGCCTTCTCCAACAAAGCGGCGAACTTGATCCGCTCGTTGCAGCGCATGCACGGATTGGGAGTGCGGCCCGCGGCATACTCGTCGATGAAGTCCTGGACAACGTCTTCCTTGAAGCGCTCCGAGAAGTCCCAGACATAGTAGGGAATCCCCAGCACGTCACAGGCGCGCCAGGCATCGCGGGAGTCCTCGATGGTGCAGCAGCCGCGGCTGCCCGTGCGCAGTGTTCCGGGCATGCGGGACAGCGCCAAGTGGACGCCAACGACGTCGTGCCCTGCCTCGACGGCGCGGGCGGCGGCAACGGCGGAGTCGACTCCGCCGCTCATGGCTGCAAGAACTCGCATGCTGGCTTTCTGTTGGTGTTGGGGAGAAGAATTGCGGCTGAAGAGACTAAGCGCGCCCAACTATTCTAGCGCCCGCGGGAATCCGCCCCAAAAATGCCTTGACCACCGTCCCGGACGATTCTAAAGTCAAAACAAACAGTTTTAGATTAAGACTGCGCGCTTAAACACGCAAGGCCGCCCGCGAACCGCCCACGCCCCGCGAATCGAGTCACCATGGACACCGAACACATCCTTATCGCAGGCGGCGGGCTGGCCGGCGCCACGGCAGCCAAGACCCTGCGCTCCGAAGGCTTCCAGGGCCGCATCACCGTGGTCTGCGCGGAGAATGAACAGCCCTACTTGCGCCCTCCCCTCTCCAAGGAGTTCCTTCTGGGCAAAGCCGGCGAGGATACCGTCCCGGTGCTGGCGGCCGGCTGGTACCGGGAGAACGACGTCGAACTCCTCCTTGGCGACGCGGTCGCAACCGCCGATCCTGCCGCCCACACGGCCCAACTGGGATCAGGAACCGAGCTGCAGTTCGGCAAGCTCCTGATCGCCACGGGGGCGCAGCCGCGCCGGATTCCGCTCCCCGGTTCCGATCTTGCCGGTGTCACGACGTTCCGGACATTCAATGATTCGCGCAGGCTCAAGGAAGAGCTGTCCGGCGGAGGCAGGAATGTGGTGATGATCGGCTCGGGTTGGATCGGCATGGAGCTTGCCGCGGCCGCGAGCAGCTACGGCAACACCGTGACCCTGCTGGGACTGGAAGACGTGCCGCTGAGCATGGCCATCGGCCCCGAACTGGGCGGCTTCTTCCGCAAGCTGCACGAAAAGCACGGCGTGAAGTTCAGGCTCCCTGCGAGCGCCGCGGAAATCAGCGGCACCGAGGGAAAAGCGGGCGCCGTTGTCACCGATTCCGCCGAGGTCCTTCCCGCCGACCTCGTGGTGGTCGCCGTCGGAGTGGTTCCGGATACGGCCTTGGCCGAAGCCGCCGGACTGGAAATCCGCAACGGAATCGTGGTGGATTCTTCGCTCCGGACCAGCAGTCCGGACGTGTTCGCGGCCGGCGATGTTGCCAACGCCCTGCACCCCTTCACCGGCGATCACCACCGCAGCGAACACTGGTCCAACGCCCTCAACGGCGGGAAGGTCGCGGCCAAAGCGATGCTGGGACAGGACGCGAAGCTGGACGTGGTCCCGTATTTCTATACGGACCAGTTCGACGTCTCGATGGAGTACTGGGGATATCCCACGCTCGCGGCGGGGTCCGCACCCGTGATCCGTGGCACGTTGGAGGACAACAGCTTCCTGGCCTTCTGGTTACGGGACGGCGCCGTCGTGGCGGGCATGAGCATCAACCAGCAACGGGTCCAGAAGCCGGTCAAGGCACTCATTTCGGGGCGCATCCCGGTAGACGTGGACCGCCTGGCTGATCCTGCCGTTCCGCTGGATCAGTTGTTGCCGGGGACCTGATCGCCTACCGGGCCGCCGGCAGAGCCGCCGCCGTGGCTCCGGGCCACCGTGGCGGCGGTCTGGATGCTGGACTCGTGACCTGCCATGCCGGCAAGCTTCGCCCGGGCATACGCGTCCGGGAGAGCCTTGAGCAGGGCGTCGACGTCGGCGTCGTTTGAAGAGTGCCCTAGGCTGAACCGCTGTGCCCCGCGGGCGGTGGCCTCATCCAACCCCATGGCAAGCAAGACGTGCGAGGGCCTGGGGACTCCCGCTGTGCAGGCGGATCCGGTGGATGATTCGATGCCCGCGAGATCCAGGAGGAACAGCAAGGAATCGCCTTCACAGCCGGGGAAGGTGAAATGCGCGTTGCCGGGGAGCCGGGCGTCGCCGGTTGCTCCGCGCAATACTGCCTCCGGAATGGCAACCTTGACGCCGTCAATGATCCGGTCCCTTAAGGCGCTAATCCGCTCGCGCTCTGCCGGCAGGTTTTGAGCAACCGACTCCGCTGCGGCGGCGAATGCCGCGATCGACGCCGTGTCCAGGGTTCCCGAGCGGACATCACGCTCCTGCCCGCCCCCGTGCTGGACCGGGGTGACCTTGGTGGAACGCCCGAGGAAGAGGGCGCCCACGCCAACGGGTCCGCCGATTTTGTGGCCCGAGACCGACATCGCGGAGAGTCCGGAGTCGCGGAAGCCCAGGGGAACCGAGCCAAACGCCTGGACTGCGTCCGAGTGCACCGGGATGCCGTGGGCGGCCGCGATTTCCACGATCTCCTTGACGGGCTGGATACTGCCGACCTCGTTGTTTGCCCACATGACGGTGACCAGGGCCACCGATCCCGGATCACGCTCGATCTCCGCGCGCACGGCGTCCAGCAGCACGACGCCCTGGGAATCGACGGGGAGCCACACCGCTTCGGCGCCTTCGTGCCGTTCCAGCCATTCGACGGTGTCCTGCACAGCATGGTGCTCGACGGCGGAGCAAAGGATCCGCTTGCGCCGGCCGTCTTCGTCGTGGCGGGCCCAGTAGATCCCCTTGACGGCAAGGTTGTCTGCTTCGGTGCCTCCGGACGTGAAGATGAGCTCGGAAGGATGCGCCCCGGCTGCTGCCGCAATCGCCTCCCGCGCCTCTTCCACGGATCGCCGGGCACGCCGTCCGGAAGCGTGCAACGATGACGGATTGCCGGTCCGCGCCAGCTCGCGGGTCATGGCGGTGAGGGCGACGGCGGCAAGGGGCGTGGTGGCGGCATGGTCCAGGTAAACAGGCACTACCCAAGTCTATCGAGGCAGGCGGATCACGATGTAGGACGGATCCTCGCGCAGCAATGGCCTTCGCGGCTGTCGTCGGCGATCCGGTCCCCGGCAATTCCGCACGCGGCCGCCGCCCCCCTCAGGAACGCGCCGTTCATGGCGCAAACGACGTCCGTGTGGCTTTCGGCCAGCCGGTGGAAAGGGCAATTGACCAGGGAGTACCCGCCGTCGTCGTCAGGTTCGGGCCTGTAACCATAGCTCGCCAGGACGCCCTCGAAATGCTGCTCCGTGCTGCCGGCCTCGCGGCCCCGGGCGTAGGCGGTTTCGAGGAGCGCCTCGCGGGGGGAACCACCCTTCGCCATCAAGTCATGGATGGCAGAGGCCATCACTTCCCCGGCGAGGTCGTAGTGGCGCTCCGGAACCGAGGCGCCGATCTCTTCAATGACGGGCGCATACAGCTTCGCAGGGCGCCCGGACCCCGGACCGACCTTGCCGCCGAGCTTGCGGAACTCAACACTCAGGAGTCCGTCACGGACCAACCGGTCCAGGTGGAAGGAGGCTGTGCTGCGGGGAAGTCCGAGGGCCATCGCGGCGTCGTCGCGGCTGACCGCATCGCTCGCGCCGCAGACGTGCTCGTACAGGCGGCGGCGGTTGCCGTCGTCGAGGGATGCCAAGGCGGAGAGCCGACGCAGCCAGGGAAGTCCGGTCATGGATCCAGCTTAACTCTAAAATCAACACTCATTGCTTAATCCTTCGGGATTTCAGGCCACTACCCGCAGGGCGCCCGGAACCACCTCAATGTCCAAGGGAAGAAGACCGATCCGCTCGCCGTCGGCGTAGGCCACCACGTTCTCGGCGGCAAGCCGCAC
>FTCF01000087.1_pt1 | contig 19559 bp, 17 predicted proteins | sample 1639631 | NCBI WGS metagenome assembly FTCF01 (sample SAMEA3914864, study PRJEB12502) | metagenome | biome: forest; material: soil | place: USA | collected 2012-03-12 | depth 0.3 m
CCCGTCTTGTTGGCTTGCCGTCAAATGGAAAGGTTCAGCGAATAGCGTCGACATTGCGCGCGCCACCAGCCCAGGTAGGGCGCAGACTGTCATCAGTGCGAAGAGTCTGAGCGAGCGAAGATATATGCTGACGACCAGCCATGCTAGGACCAGGCCCCATGTAGGCAACTGCACGGTTCATGCACCAACTTTCGAGGTCTTGGGCATTGGCAATATATGGCCGACATTTGCGGTCTCAGTGGTCAAATCCAAGAATTAAGTGGTCGACAGTACCGATCTACGTGTTCAATTCCGCGGGATCTCGGGGTTCCTGCCGGGCGTCTCCGTGTGCCCGGGTCCTCGTCTCCGTGGTGGACGGCGCCCAACTATCATTGGACGGTGAGCGATACACTTCCCCCTTGCCCCGAATGCGCCAGCGAATACACCTACGAGATGGGTGCCTTGCTGGTCTGCCCCGAGTGCGCGCTCGAATGGTCGCCGGAGGCTTCTGATGAGGCGGAAGCCGGCTCGACGGAGATCAAGGACGCCGTCGGCAATGTCCTCGCAGACGGGGATACCGTGACGGTGGTCAAGGACCTCAAGGTCAAGGGAAGCGCCACCGCCATCAAGGTCGGAACCAAGGTCCGCAACATCCGCCTTGTGGACGGCGTGGGGGACCATGACATCGACTGCAAAGTGGACGGCTTCGGACCCATGCAGCTCAAGTCAAGCGTGGTCAAGAAGGTCTAACGCCTTCAAGCCCGCTGCAACGCCCCCAACGCCTTCACCAGGGGCTCAAGCTCCGGCACCGATTCCGCCGCCGTTAGGGACTCTGCGAGGGTTTCGTCGTGCACCGGCCGGGCCGCCAGCAACAGCTTCTGGCCCGCTTCCGTGAGCTCCGTGTAGATCCCGCGCCGGTCGTCGGCGCACAGGATCCTGGTCAGCAGCCCACGGTCCTCGAGCCGGTTCACCAAGCGCGTCGTGGCGCTGCTGGAAAGTGCCGTGGCCCTGGCGAGCTGCTGCATCCGCATGTGCCAGCCATCCTGGCGGCTCAGCGCGTCCAGCACCGTGTACTCGACTACGGAAAGATCCGCGGCGGACTGCAACGCCTTTTCCAGTGCTGCCTCGATGTTGCCGTGCAGCGCAGCGAGAGTCCGCCACCCCTGCGCGCGCACCTCAACGGCGTCGTCCTTGATGCCCATGTCTCCCGTAACTCCTGCCGATCGATGAAGAAACCAGACGCACGCAAATGTAGTTGCTTGCGCAATTACATGGCGTGTGCAACTATATATGCAGCGTCTGCAACTAATATTCTACGGTTCTCGGCGACGCACTTCCAGTCTCACGGGAATCCATCCCCACAAAGGAGCACAACATGCCCGCAGGGTTGATCGCCCTTGCCCTCGGCGGATTCGGCATTGGCTTGACCGAGTTCGTCATCATGGGCCTTTTGCCCGAGATTGCCACCGACTTCGGAGTCAGCGAAGCGGCCGCCGGCTGGTTCATCACTGGCTACGCGCTGAGCGTCGTGGTCGGCGCCCTCCTGGTTACGGCGGCCGTCACTCGCCTGCCCCGCAAGCCTGTGCTGATCGGGCTCCTCGTCCTGTTCATCGCGGGCAACTTCCTCTCCGCCATCGCGGACAGCTACCCGGCCATGTTGATCGGGCGCATTGTTGCCGCGCTCTGTCACGGAGCCTTCTTCGGCATCGGCTCAGTGGTAGCTGCCAGCCTGGTCCCGGCCCATAAGAAGGCCGGAGCCATTGCCATCATGTTCACGGGCCTCACCGCCGCCAACGTGCTGGGTGTCCCCTTCGGAACCTTCCTTGGCCAGAACCTCGGCTGGCGCTCCACCTTCTGGGCCATCACCATCATCGGCGTTCTCGCCCTCATCGGCATCGCCCTCATGGTCCCGCGCAGCAAGGAAGGCGCCGCCGCCAGCAGCCTCCGCAGCGAGCTTGGAGCGTTCAAGTCCGGTCAGGTGTGGCTGTCGATTATCGTCACAATTCTCGGCTTTGGCGGTATGTTCGGTGCCTTCACCTACATCGCCTTCACTTTGACCGACGTCTCCGGATTCGATCCCCACGCAGTCCCTTGGCTCCTCGTCCTGTTTGGCGCAGGACTGTTCGTCGGCAATATCGCCGGCGGCAAAGCGGCCGACAAATCCATCGACAAAACCCTCGTAGTCATCCTCGCGGGCCTGGTGCTGGTGCTCGTGTTCTTCGCACTCACCGCCGCGAGCCCGGTGGCCACCCTGTTCTCGCTCGCCCTCATGGGCGGCTTCGGCTTCGCTACCGTGCCGGGTTTGCAGATGCGCGTGATGCACTTTGCCGCCACCGCGCCTACCCTCGCCTCCGGCGCGAATATCGGCGCCTTCAACCTCGGCAACGCCCTCGGCGCCTGGCTGGGCGGCGTCACCATCACCATGGGCCTGGGCTACACCTCGCCAATCTGGGCCGGCGCCGCGATCACGGTTGCGGCCCTGCTCCTCATGATCGCAGCCGCGGCGGCCGCCCGGCGCGGGGGAGCGGCGCAGGCTGCTTCCGCACCGCAAGCAGCCCCCGACGTCGTCCGCGAACCTGAGGGGTCACCGGTCGCCTAGGCGACGCGCCGCTTCTTCGAAATCAGTCCTCGCCCGCACCGTGTTTGGCCAGGATCTCGCCGTTGGTCTGGCAGGTGGGGCAGTACTGCAGCGAAGTCCCCACGAAGGCAATCTCCCGCACGGTGTCGCCGCAGACCGGGCAAGGCTCGCCGGTCCTGCCGTGCACGCGCATCGAGGCTTTCTTGGCCTGCTTCAGCTCGCTCGGTCTCTTGCCCGAGAACTCCTGGACGGCGCCGCCGAGAATTTCCTTCATAGTAGTGAAGATGCGCTCCACTGCGTCCGGGCCCAACGATGATGCGGCGGCCACGGGGGACAGCTTGGCCGCGTGGAGGATTTCGTCGCTGTAAGCGTTCCCGATACCCGCGATGAGCTTCTGGTTCTTCAGGATTCCCTTGATCTGCTGCCTGTGCGTGAAAAGCCGGCTGAACTCGTCCAGTCCGAAGCCGGGGTCAAGGGGATCCGGACCCAGCTCCGCGATGCCATGGACTTGCGCCGGCTGGCGAACGATGAAGATGGCCAATCCTTTCCAGGTTCCGGTGTCGCTGAGAGTAACGCCGAAATCGTGGCCGTTCTTCGAAAAGCCCAGTTGCGCGGCGAAGTATCCGCCCTCCGCAGTTGCTTCGTCGCCGGATTGTTTATCCGAGAACGTGAGCCAGCCGGACTTCGCGAAATTGACGACCAAGTACAAGGGTCCTGCTGAGTCTCCGCCCCGGGGTGCTTCAGGCGCGATCTCGAAAAAGAGGAACTTTCCCCGCCGGCCGACGGATTCGACTGTCCGCCCGATCAGCGATTCAGGAGGAGCATCCGCTGCTTTCAGGGCGAACGCCGATGGCACCAGGAACCGGCTAAGCCGCGCCCCGGATAGCCGCTCGTCCAGAAAGTCGGTCAAGGCGGTGATTTCGGGCAGTTCCGGCATGATCGCGCTCCTTCGGCGGCGTTGCGGGACTATGCGGCTCAAGTCTGCTTCCAATCATTCCAGACACCTGTGGGGAGGAGGCATGGATGTGCTTATACTTTCAGCGGTGGCCGGATGACCGGGCCGCCGTCGTGGTCCGAAATGTCCCGATGAAAGGCGACTCATGAGCAACATTCCTGCCGATCTTTCCTACACCGCCGAACATGAATGGGTCAGTGCCCCGAATGCGGACGGCGTCGTGCGCGTCGGCATCACGGACTTCGCCCAGGATGCACTCGGCGATGTCGTCTACGCCCAGCTACCCGAGCCCGGCACCACAGTGAAGGGCAACGACGTCGTGGGCGAAGTCGAGTCCACGAAGAGCGTGAGCGACATATACGCCCCGGTCAGCGGCGAAATTGTCGCCCGCAACGATGCTCTCGACACCGACTCTGCCCTGATCAACTCGGATCCCTACGGTGACGGCTGGCTGTTCGAAGTAAAGCTTTCGGAAGCTGACGCCATCGAAACCCTTCTCAGTGCATCAGAGTACGAACAACAGGTAGGCTAAATGGTATCTGGCCCGCCAAGTCGGTTCTCCCCGGAACGGGGGAGCGGCGGCGGCGGGCCAGCGACCTGTTTGGCCCGGGGGAACCGGGCAGTTGCGTAACCGGCAGTTGATGATAACGGCCGGCGGATGAGGAGGAATTCCATGGTTGGCGGCAAGCGGAACCACGCCCGGGACGAGCACGGTGCTGTAGAACAGCCAACCTCGGAGACCACCTCGATCCAGCTCACGCCTGTGCGCCACCACGAGCCGGATGCCCGGCCGCCGCTGGCAGCCGAGGAGCGCGCTGCGGTCCAGGCACTGCCTCCCGGATCGGCCTTGCTGATTGCCCACACCGGCCCCAATGCGGGTGCACGGTTCCTCCTGGACTCGGACATCACCACCGCGGGCCGCCACCCGGATGCGGACATCTTCCTGGATGATGTGACGGTTTCGCGCAAGCACGTGGAATTCGTGCGCACCCCCGAGGGCTTCGAAGTGGTGGACACCGGAAGCCTCAATGGCACCTACGTCAACCAAGACCGGGTGGATAACGTCCTGCTCAAGAACGGCAGCGAGGTCCAGATCGGGAAGTTCCGCCTCACCTACTACCTGAGCCCTGCCCGCGCAGCAGGCCAAGACTGATTCCGGGTACGCCTGTGGCAATGCCCCAGCCGGAACGGCGAGGACCGCAGGTCCTCAACATCGGGGAGGTCCTCGCCCAACTCAGCGACGATTTTCCCACCATGACGGCGTCCAAGATCCGTTTTCTTGAGGAAAAGGGACTGATCAACCCGAAGCGCACGCCTGCCGGGTACCGGCAATACGCCGAAAGCGACGTCGAGCGCCTGCGCTTCGTGCTGGCCCTCCAGCGTGACCAGTACCTGCCACTCAAAGTCATCAAGGATTACCTGGACGCGATCGATCGTGGCGAGCGTCCCGAAAACCTTCCTCCAGGGGTGTCGGTTTCCCCTCGGATCGTCTCGGACGAACTTGCGGCTGAGCTGCAGGGCCGCGCACGCGCCCTGAGTGAGGAACAGTTGCGGACGGAATCCGGGGCCAGCGTCCCGCTATTGCAGTCCCTTCTCAGTTACGGGCTCATCAGCCACGTCAACGGCAAATTCGACGAACACGCCCTGCAAGTGGCGCGTGCGTGTGTCCAGCTTGAAAACCACGGACTTGAGCCGCGGCACCTCCGTCCCTTCCAAGCCGCGGCTGAGCGTGAATTCGGCCTGGTGGAGCGCGTCGTCGCTCCTCTGACGTCCCGCAAAGATGCGGCATCGCAATCCCGGGCTGCGGAAGCCGCGCGGGAAATCAGCGAACTCTGCCTCAGCCTGCATCGAGCCTTGGTGCAGGACCGAATCTCCCGTATGGACGCATGATGATTGAGGTCGAGATCGTTGGAGTGCGGATTGAACTGCCTTCAAACCAGCCTCTGGTCCTCCTGCGGGAGATGCACGGTGAGCGCCATGTCCCCATCTGGATCGGCACGCCCGAAGCCAGCGCCATCGCCTTGGCCCAGCAAGGAGTGGTGCCGCCCCGTCCCATGACCCACGATCTGATGATCGACGTCGTTGAGGCACTAGGCCACACGATCATCAGCGTGAACATTGTGGCGGTCGAGGACAACATCTTCTACGGTCAGCTCCAGTTCGACGACGGCACTGTAGTGAGTTCCCGCGCTTCCGACGCGCTGGCGCTGGCGTTGCGGGCGAAGTGCCGCATCTGGTGTGCCGACGCAGTGATGGATGAAGCCGGCGTCCGGATCACTGAACACGACGAGGGCGAAGACACCGAGCCGGGCCCCGAAGTTGACGAAGAACGGGAATTGCGCCGATTCCGGGAGTTCCTGGACGACGTGGAGCCAGAGGATTTCGAAGGCTGAAGGCAGCCTAAGGTTAAAGTTGAGGGTGAAAGTTTCGACACGATCTGAAAATGCCCCGGACGTCTTTGACCTGAGGCTCCCGCACGCCTAACGTCGAAGATATCAAGTTCCCGTTGCATACAGGACCCGCGCAAGTCACACTGAAAGGTGCGGACGCGTTGAAATTACACGAGTGCATTTCCCCGTTTCGTGTTAGCCGCCGTATGCACCATCCCCAAGGGAACTTCTGACAAGGAGGGTCACGTGAGTCCCAAAGGCGAAGCAGGCGAGCTAAAGCAGGCCTCGACAGGCGTTGCTGTACCCGCAAGCGGTGCCCAGGGTCTGCTTTTCACCGAGGACCTTCCGGTCCTGGATGAAGATGCCGGCTACCGTGGTCCCACCGCGTGCAAGGCGGCAGGGATCACCTACCGCCAGCTGGACTACTGGGCACGTACTGGACTTGTTGAACCCGCTGTGCGAGGCGCCGCCGGTTCCGGATCGCAACGGCTCTACGGCTTCCGCGACATCCTGGTTCTCAAAGTCGTCAAGCGCCTCCTGGACACCGGTGTATCCCTCCAGCAGATCCGCACGGCCGTTGAACATTTGCGCGAACGCGGAGTGGAAGACCTGGCGCAAATCACCCTCATGAGCGATGGCGCGAGTGTCTATGAATGTACTTCGGCGGACGAGGTCATCGACCTGGTGCAGGGTGGCCAGGGCGTTTTCGGCATCGCCGTAGGACGCGTATGGCGCGAAGTCGAGGGCAGCCTTGCTGCACTCCCGAGCGAGCACGCTGTAGAACAGTCCTTTCCGGACGACGAACTCAGCAAGCGCCGTTCCGCGCGCCGCACAGGCTGAACCGCCGTCGGGATCGCCGCAAGCGGCCACTGAAGACCAATGAAGCCGCCTTCCAGCAGGAAGGCGGCTTCGTCGCTATTGTCGAGCGGGATGGCTGCCGCTTTGCAGATTCCCCCGTCAGCGCTTGCGGCGTTCCCGCGTGCCGTTGTTCGAGGACAACATGTTCTCCAGAAGCGAGTCAAACAGCCTGGCGGTGTTCTTGGCCGAGTCGCCAGGCCAGTGGTGTACGGCGTGGGCGGCACCCTGGATTTGCTGCCAGTTCGCCTGCTCCGGAATATGCGGTGCCAGCAAAAGCTCGCCGAACATCGATTCCATCTCCGCGAGCCGGAAGGTGTGCTCGGACGAGGCCGGCCGGACCCGGTTGGCAACAATCCCTGCGGGAGCCAGCTGCGGAGCGAACTCCTGGCGGAACAGCTGGATGGCGCGCATGGTGCGTTCCGTGCCGGCTACCGAGAAGAGCCCTGGTTCGGCGACAAGGACCACGCGGTCGCTCGCGCTCCAGGCCATGCGGGTGAGGCCGTTGAGGGACGGCGGACAGTCGACGAGGACCAGCTCGTACTTTTCGGCCGGGGCAAGCACTGCAGTCAGGCGGCGGAGATCGCGGCGCCCAAGATCCGGCCGATCGTAGATACCGGTGTAGGCGGATCCGACGGCGACATCAAGGGCTGTTCCTCCGCCGTTGCCGCGGGGGTGGTCAACCCAGCCGCTGCTGGCCACATTGTCCAAGAGCCTCGCCTTGCGGGGGTTCTTCAGCATGCGGCCAATGTCGAGCTGGTCTCCGGCCTGGACGCCGAGGGCCGTGGTGGCGTCGGCGTGGGGATCCAGGTCCACGACAAGGGTGGGGATCCCTGCGGCCAGTGCGGCCGAGGCCAACCCAGTGGTTACGGATGTCTTGCCCACGCCGCCTTTGAGGCTGCTGATGCTGACTACTTGCACTTGAAAACCCAAAACCTAACGCCGGTTGCCGTGTCGCGGTGCCTGTGTTCCGGCCTTGCCGGAACCGGGGCTCTGCCGCTGCCCTTCAACATCATATGTTGAGTGGCCGCCGATTCCTGCCTTATCAGCCCGGAACGGTTCAGGCCGCCTGATACTCGATCGTCTTTTAGCACGTGAAACTGCACCGTGCGCGAAGGTACACTGCTCGTGACGAATCTCCGTGTGACTGTCACCACAAAGATTTGTGTTTGGGTATGGAGGTCTTACACACTGTGACCACCGACCGTTACACCCGCAATGATGCAGGAGAAGCATGTTTTCCAAGATTCTGGTGGCTAATCGCGGCGAAATCGCGATCAGGGCCTTCCGCGCTAGCTATGAACTGGGCGCCAAGACCGTAGCGGTCTTCCCGTATGAGGATCGCAACTCGATCCACCGGCAGAAGGCTGATGAGGCCTACCTGATCGGACAGGAAGGTCACCCGGTCCGTGCTTACCTGGACGTGGACGAAATCGTCCGTGTCGCCAAAGAGGCGGGTGCTGACGCAATCTACCCGGGCTACGGATTCCTGTCCGAAAACCCGGACCTCGCCCGGGCGGCCCAAGAGGCAGGCATCACGTTTATCGGCCCACCGGCGGAGGTGCTGGAGCTCGCCGGCAACAAGGTCGCCGCGCTCGAAGCCGCCCGCAAGGCCGGCGTGCCGGTCTTGAAGTCCAGCGCGCCTTCCCGCGACATCGACGAGCTCATTGCCGCGGCGGACGAGGTCGGATTCCCGATCTTCGCCAAGGCCGTCGCCGGTGGCGGTGGCCGCGGCATGCGCCGGGTGGAGACCCGCGAGGACCTTCCGGAAGCGCTCCAGTCGGCCATGCGCGAGGCGGACGCTGCGTTCGGCGATCCCACCATGTTCCTGGAGCAGGCAGTGCTGCGCCCCCGCCACATCGAGGTCCAGATCCTGGCCGATGCCGAGGGCAATGTCATGCACCTCTTTGAGCGCGACTGTTCCCTGCAGCGCCGCCACCAGAAGGTCGTGGAAATCGCTCCGGCCCCCAACCTGGACGAGTCCATCCGCCAGGCCCTCTACCGGGATGCCGTCGCTTTCGCGAAGGCCCTGAACTACGTCAACGCCGGAACGGTCGAGTTCCTCGTGGACACCGAGGGCGAGCGGGCCGGCCAGCACGTCTTCATCGAGATGAACCCCCGCATCCAGGTTGAGCACACCGTCACCGAGGAAATCACGGACGTGGACCTCGTCCAGGCACAGATGCGCATCGCTTCGGGGGAGACCCTCGCGGACCTCGGCTTGAGCCAGGAGTCGGTATCGATCAAGGGTGCCGCCCTGCAGTGCCGCATCACCACGGAAGACCCCGTCAACGGCTTCCGGCCCGACGTCGGGAGGATCACCGGCTACCGTTCCGCGGGCGGCGCCGGCGTCCGTCTCGACGGCGGCACGGTCTACTCGGGTGCCGAGATCAGCCCCCACTTCGACTCCATGCTGGTCAAGCTGACCTGCCGCGGACGCGACTACCCGGCCGCGGTGGCCCGCGCCCGGCGCGGCCTTGCAGAGTTCCGGATCCGTGGCGTGTCCACCAACATCCCGTTCCTCCAAGCCGTCCTTGCCGACCCGGACTTCATTGCGGGCAACGTGGCGACCGACTTCATCGACAAGCGCCCTGAACTGCTGAAGTCCCACGTCTCCGCGGACCGTGGAACCAAACTGCTGACCTGGTTGGCCGATGTGACGGTCAACAAGCCCAACGGCGAACTCAAGGTCCACACTGACCCCGCGGCGAAGCTCCCGTCGCTTGCAGGGATCGTTGCACCGGCCGGCTCGCGCCAGAGGCTGCAGGAGTTGGGACCCGAAGGCTTTGCGAAGGCGCTGCGCGAGCAGCAGGCCGTGGCCATCACGGACACCACTTTCCGCGACGCCCACCAGTCGCTGCTCGCTACGCGTGTCCGAACCCGCGACCTCGTCGCGGCCGGCCCGGCGGTCTCCGCGCTGCTGCCCGAACTGCTCTCGGTCGAAGCCTGGGGCGGTGCCACCTACGACGTCGCCCTGCGCTTCCTGGGCGAGGACCCTTGGGACCGGTTGGCCGCCCTGCGCAAGGCCCTGCCGAATATCTGCCTGCAGATGCTGCTCCGTGGCCGCAACACCGTCGGGTACACGCCCTACCCCGAGGAAGTCACCGAAGCATTCGTCAACGAGGCGGCGGCAACGGGCATCGACATCTTCCGCATCTTCGACGCCCTCAACGACGTCAACCAGATGGCTCCGGCCATCCGCGCAGTGCGGGCCACCGGCACCGCGGTAGCGGAGGTGGCACTGTGCTACACCGGCGATCTCCTCGACCCGAACGAGAACCTGTACACCCTCGACTACTACCTGGACCTCGCCCAGAAGATCGTCGACGCCGGTGCGCACATCCTCGCCATCAAGGACATGGCGGGCCTCCTTCGCCCGGCAGCCGCAGCCAAGCTTGTCAGCGCCTTGCGTGAACGCTTCGACCTTCCGGTCCACTTGCACACGCACGACACCGCAGGCGGCCAGCTAGCCACCCTGCTGGCAGCCGTGGACGCCGGTGTGGACGCCGTGGACGTCGCTTCAGCGTCCCTGGCCGGTACGACGAGCCAGCCGTCGGCGTCGGCCCTCGTGGCCGCCTTGGCACACACCCCGCGCGACACCGGGCTCAGCCTCGCCAGCGTCAGCTCCCTGGAGCCCTACTGGGAAGCGGTCCGCAGGGTCTACGCGCCGTTCGAGTCCGGGCTTCCCGGGCCCACAGGCCGGGTCTACCAGCACGAAATCCCGGGTGGCCAGCTGTCCAACCTGCGCCAGCAGGCCATCGCGCTGGGCCTGGGCGAGCGTTTCGAGGCCATCGAGGACATGTACACCGCCGCGGACCGCATCCTGGGCCGCTTGGTCAAGGTGACGCCGTCGTCCAAGGTGGTGGGCGATCTCGCGCTGCACCTCGTGGGAATCCATGCAGATCCAGCGGACTTCAACGAGAACCCGCAGAACTACGACATCCCGGACTCCGTCATCGGCTTCCTGTCGGGTGAATTGGGAGATCCTCCCGGAGGATGGCCGGAGCCGTTCCGCACCAAGGCGCTCCAGGGCCGCAGCATCAAGGTCCGCGACGTCGAGCTGAGCGCCGAAGACAGCGCAGCGCTCAAGGGCGATTCCAAGTCCCGTCAGAGGACCTTGAACCGGCTCCTGTTCGCCGGTCCCACCAAGGACTACCTCAAGAGCGTCGACACCTACGGCAATCTGTCGGTGCTTGACACCCGCGACTACCTGTACGGTCTCCAGCTCGGTGCCGAACACGTCATGGAGCTCGAAAAGGGCGTGCGGCTGATCGCATCCCTGGAAGCGGTCTCGGAGCCCGACGAAAAGGGCATGCGCACCGTCATGTGCAAGCTTAACGGCCAGTCGCGCCCCGTGGTGGTCCGCGACAAGTCCGTCGTCAGCAACGTGAAGGCTGCAGAGAAGGCGGATGCGTCCCAGCCCGGCCAGGTGGCAGCGCCGTTCGCCGGTGCCGTGACCTTGACCGTCAAAGCAGGCGACGCCGTCAAGGCCGGCGACACTGTTGCCACCATTGAGGCGATGAAGATGGAGGCATCCATCACGACGCCGGTGGCCGGCACGGTCGCGCGCGTCGCCATCAACAACGTGGAGCAGGTCCAGGGCGGCGATCTCTTGATCGTGGTCGAATAGCCGCCTGCTCCTCCGCGGAGCACGCAAGAAGAAAGGTCCCGGGCTGCCAAGCCCGGGACCTTTCCTCAATGCTTTGGCTGATCCGTCGGGGTGCGGCGTCAGGACGCCTTGGGCGCCGAATACATTTCCTCGATCACTGCATCGAAGTCCTTCATGACCTGGGCGCGCTTGACCTTCAAGGACGGCGTGAGGTGGCCGGAAGCCTCAGTGAAGTCGGACGGTACAATCCGGAACGACTTGATCGCTTCCGCATGGGAGACGGACTGGTTGGCGTGGCTGATCAGTTCCTGGACGGCTGCCCGGACGAGGGCGTTGTCCGCGGCGGCCGTCGTCGTCGTGGACGCGGGAAGGCCGTGGCGCTCCAACCAGCCCGGGAGGGCTTCCTCGTCGAGGGTGACCAGCGCGCCGATGAAGGGCCGGTTATCGCCGATGACAAGGACCTGGGACACCAGGGCGTCTGCACGGATCTGGTCCTCCAGCAGGGCAGGAACAACGTTCTTGCCGCTGGCCGTGACGATGATTTCCTTCTTGCGGCCGGTGATCTTGAGGAAACCTTGTTCGTCCAGTTCGCCGATGTCACCTGTGCGGAACCACCCGTCCACGAAGGTTTCCGCGGCGAGGTCGTCCCGCTTGAAGTAGCCCTTCATGACGCAGACGCCCTTGGCGAGGATTTCGCCGTCGTCCGCGATCTTGACCGCGTTGCCGGGCAGCGGGGCCCCCACCGTGCCGATCTTGATCAGGGACGGGGTGTTGACTGAAATGGGTGCCGTGGTCTCCGTGAGGCCGTAGCCTTCCAGGATCTGCAAGCCGATACCGTGGAAGAAATGGCCAAGCCGTTCGCCGAGGGGGCCGCCACCGGAGACGGCGTGGCTGACGTGGCCACCCATGGCAGCGCGCAGCTTCCCGTACACCAAACGGTCGAATACGGCGTGCTTGAGCCTCAGCACCAACCCGACGGAGCCCGACTGCTGTGCCCTCGAGTACGCGATCGCCGTGTCCACCGCCTTGTGGAAGATGGCACCCTTGCCACCGTCTTCCGCCTTCGTGAGGGCCGAGTTGAAGACCTTCTCGAAGACACGTGGAACAGCCAGGATGAAGGACGGCTGGAAGCTCTGCAGGTCTGCCAACAGGTTCTTGATGTCCGGCGTGTGTGCCACTTGGGCGCCGGCAGCGACGGCCAGGACCGAGATGAAGCGGGCAAAGACGTGGGCCAGCGGGAGGAACATGATGGTCTTGGCGTTCTCGTTGACGACATCGCCAAGGGAGGCCAAAGCGTTCTCCGAGAGCTCCACGAAGTTGCCGTGCGTGAGTTCGCAACCCTTGGGGCGCCCCGTGGTGCCGGAGGTGTAGATGATCGTGGCGACGTCGGCCAGTTCCGCGCTGCTGCGGCGCGCCTCGAGTTCCTCGTCGCTGACGCCGCTGCCGGCCCTGCGAAGGGCGTCAAGGCCGCCGCCTTCAAGCTGCCAGACATGGGCCACTGATCCGAGGCCTTCGGCGGTGATCGCTTGCCGGATGACGTCCTCGTGGTGCGAAGACTCGGCGAATGCCGCGACTGCGCCGGAGTCGCCGAGGTTCCAGGCCACTTGCGAGGGCGATGACGTTTCATAGATCGGCACGGAAATGCCGCCTGCAAACCAGACAGCGAAGTCCACGAGGGACCATTCGTAGCGGGTCCTGGACATGATGCCCACGCGGTCGCCCACACCAACGCCGTTCGCGATCAGGCCTTTGGCCAGGGCCGATACGTCCTTGAGGAAGTCTTTTGCCCGGATGTCCTGCCATTGGCCATCGCTGTTGAGCTTGGCAAACAGTGCCGGGTTGGATGGCTTGGCGGCCTGGCGAACCACGAGGTCCGTGATGTTGGTTTCGGGGGCAACATTCACCAGGGGCGGAACACTGAATTCACGCACGATAGCTCCTTCGATATCAACAGACCATTGCGGGGCTGCTCTAACTCTATACGGCCAAGTAATGGGTGTGTCGCAATTCACCTTACATAAGTTACTGATGGGTAACTTTACGTGAAGGGCGGGGTTCCGCCAACGCAGCCGTGCGGCGGCTCCGTCCGCAGGGCCAGCATGTCAGTACATATGCGGCTCTCGGAATAGGATGGCGACATGCCTCTGAATTCATCCAACGACCAGATGCCGGCAAGAGGTCGGAAGATTTCCTGGTCCGGTTCGGCGTCAACCGGCCGGCGCCCCGGCTCCACGCACGGCGGCCTGCGCTGGGAGTCGGTGCCATGGGCCGCGCGCCGTTCCCATCTGGGCCGCAGGGGGCTGGCGATCGGGATCGACATCGGCGGCACCAAGGTGGCAGCCGGAGTCGTGGATCCCTCGGGCCGTGTGGTCGAGGAAGCACGGCGCTCCACTCCGGGCAATGACGCCCGGGCAGTGGAGCGGGTGATCGTCGAGCTCGTCCAGGAATTGGGCAGAAGCCACCGGATTGCCTCTGTGGGGATCGGCGCGGCCGGTTGGATGGATCTCGACGGCGGCACGGTGCTGTTCAGCCCGCATCTGGCCTGGCGTAACGAGCCGCTCCGCGAAAACCTGCAGAGCCTGCTGAGGCGGCCGGTACTCGTCACGAACGACGCCGACGCTGCTGCCTGGGCTGAATGGCGCTTCGGCGCTGGTCTTGGGGAGAGCCGCCTCGTCTGCATCACGCTCGGCACCGGCATCGGTGGCGCCATGGTCATGGACGGACGTGTGGAGCGGGGGCGTTTCGGCGTGGCGGGGGAGTTCGGCCACCAGATCGTGGTGCCCGGCGGGCACCGCTGCGAATGCGGCAACCGCGGCTGCTGGGAGCAATATGCGTCCGGCAACGCGCTCGGCAGGGAGGCCCGGGAGCTGGCCCTGCGGAATTCACCGGTTGCCTACGAACTGCTCAAGGCGGCCGGAGGCTCGGCCGGGAACATCACTGGCGTTACCGTGACGGAGCGGGCAAAAGCCGGAGACTCCGCTTCGAGGGAGCTCTTGGAAGAAGTGGGGCACTGGCTCGGGCTCGGCCTGGCGAACCTGGCGGCTGCGCTTGATCCAGGGACGTTCGTTATCGGTGGTGGGCTGTGCGACGCCGGTGAGCTTCTTGTGGGCCCTGCGCGGACGGCATTCGCCCGGAACCTCACCGGCCGCGGTTTCCGTCCCGCGGCCGCCATCAAGCTTGCCGCGCTGGGACCGCGGGCGGGGATGATCGGCGCTGCCGACCTGTCCCGGGTCAGCGGCAGGGCACGCGGCTAGACGCGGGCGCCGTCGTCGTTCTCGTCTTTTTCCTGGGGCAGCTTCATGATGAGGTAAACCACTGAGGCCAGAAAGGTCGCCAGGATTCCCATCACTGCCAGGAGCGGCGCCGAGCGCCAGAACATCGCGGTGAACAGCAGGGCAAGCGGGCCGCCCACGGCCCCGATCCAGGCGAGCATGGTCAGGGGTTCGGTACCGGCCAGGCTCGGCGGGTCCTCCGGGACGAAGCCGTTCTCGTCCTCGACGTCGTAGTCGCGCGGGCCGGTGGCTCCGCTGCCGTCCCCGCCGCCCGCGGGTTCTTCCGCAGCGCTTCTTTTGGACATCCCAGACAATCCAAGAGGGTCGAAGTCTTGGAAGGAACGGGATGACGAGCGGCCTGGAACGTCGTCCGGACCTCGCCCCGGCTCTGTTCCGGAACCGCTGCCGGGCTCCTCCGCCGTCGGCGCCTCGTCGAGGGCCGAGGAAGGCATCGACTCAAGCCGGGCCACCAAATCGAGCCAGACCGCGTCGTCGTCTTTGTTGGCGCTCTGGTCGGGGGAGTCGGGCCCTGGCCTATTCATGGGGTGAATCCCGAGGCTCGGCGGCGGACTGGCCGGCAGGGGCGGAACTGCTGGTCAGTCCCGCCATCGTTTTCCTGATGAACTCGGCCGAGCCCCGGAAAATCTCCAAGGCATCGTTGTCCATCGTGGCCACGTGGTAGCTGTTCTCCAAGGTGCTGAACTCCATCGAAGCCGTGACCCGCTCCTTCAACTGCCTGATGCTTCGATCCGAAACCACGTGGTCCACGGAGGAACGGAAGACGCGCACCGGTGCGGAAATCCGGGGGAGCAGGGTGACGGTGTCCCGGTACATCTTTTTCAACTCGTGGGCGGCGGCGACCGGTGTCCTGGGGTACGCTCCCTCGTCCATGCCGGGCTTGAGGATGTCGTTGGCAATCGCCGGGGTGGATTTCATGACGTGCTTGAGGATGCCGACCACGGCGGCGCGGGGATCATCGATCACCAGTCCCGGATTGACGACGACGGTACCGGCCACGGGCCGGGTCGCCGCGATCCGGAGAGCCAATGTCCCTCCCATCGACAAGCCGGCGGCGAAGACGAAGTCGCACTCGGACTGGAGTTCGAGATATGCCGCATCCACCGCACGGTGCCACTCCTGCCAGTGCCGCGTGGCCATGTCCTGCCACGTGGTCCCATGGCCTGGAAGCAGAGGGAGGCGGACAGCGTAGCCTTCGGCCGCCAGGTACTCGGCCCAGGGGCGCATGCTGTGCGGGCTGCCCGTGAAGCCGTGGCTCATCACCACGCCGACGCTGGGTCCACTACCGGTGAAGTCGCTGGCGTACGGCGAAGGATCGGGGAGAGTGTTCATGATGACTCCGAGGCTACTCTGTTGAAGGCACTGCTTTCCGTGATGAGTCCATCGTGTCACTGTTCGGGACATTTCTCACTGGAGTATGGTGGCTTCTGAATGCGGGCCGGGACCGTCCGGACGCCTTGCAGACGCCGCCCCGGAGAGGAACCAACGTGTTCTATTGGGTCATGAAACGGATCTTTTTGGGTCCCCTTCTCAAATTGCTGTTCCGCCCCTGGGTCAAGGGCCTCGACAATGTTCCCCACGATGGCGCCGCGATTCTCGCTTCCAACCATTTGTCCTTTTCAGACTCGATCTTCATGCCGGTGATGGTGCCCCGGCGCGTCAGTTTCCTGGCCAAATCCGAGTACTTCACGGGAACCGGGCTCAAAGGCAGGCTTACGGCCATGTTCTTCCGGCTCACCAACCAATTGCCGATGGACCGTTCGGGCGGGGCAGCGTCCGAGTTGTCCTTGCAGGCCGGCAGGGACGTCCTGGCCGCCGGCGGCCTGCTGGGCATCTACCCGGAAGGCACCCGCAGCCCCGATGCCAAGCTGTACCGGGGCAAAGTAGGGGTCGCCAAACTCGCACTCCAAACCCGGGTGCCCGTTGTTCCCGTAGCGATGATCGGCACCGAGAAAGTCCAGCCCATCGGTAAGCGTTTGCCCACCATCCGCCGGATAGGGATCATCTTCGGTCAACCATTGGACTTCAGCCGGTACTACGGCCAAGAAGAAGACCGCTCCGTCCAACGCGCCGTGACCGACGAAATCATGTACGAACTCATGCGGCTCTCGGGGCAGGAATACGTGGACGAATACGCCGCTGTCGTCAAGCAGCGGCTGGCCGGGCAGGTTCCGGAGCCGGCGGGCGGAAGCGAAGCGAATGCAGCCGACGCCGGCGAGGAGGGCAGGCGCCCGCCCGGCAATGGTCCAGGGCCGGACGGAGACGGTGCGGTGGCCGGGAAAGTGTGACGGCCGGCGAATAAGGGTTACGGAAGCCGTGCCCCGAACAGCGGGCAAGGCAACTAGTCTTGGAGAGTGACTGAGCTATCCGCGAACCCCGCACCGTCCATGACCGGCACCCTGAACAGTTCCCTGGGCAGCCCCCTGACCAGCACCGCGCAAAGTGGCGCGGCAAACTATCCCGGCTTGGACGATTGGCGCCAGCTGCCTATCTCGCAGCAACCCACCTGGACCGACAGGGGCGTCTTCGATGCCTCCGTCAAGGAACTCTCCGTGCTTCCTCCGCTGGTCTTCGCGGGCGAAGTCGACATATTGCGCGAGCGTTTGGCCGCCGCAGCCCAGGGCAAGGCGTTCCTCCTCCAAGGCGGCGACTGCGCCGAAACCTTCGAGGACGCCACAGCTGACAAGATCAGTGCCAGGGTCCGCACCATCCTGCAGATGGCCGTTGTCCTCACCTATGGTGCGGCCATGCCCGTCATCAAGATGGGCCGCATGGCCGGCCAGTTCGCCAAGCCCCGGTCGTCGAACGAGGAAACCCGCGACGGCGTGACCTTGCCTGCGTACCGCGGCGACATCGTCAACGGCTACGACTTCACCCCGGAGTCCCGCGCCCACGACGCGAGCCGCATGCTGAAGGCCTACCACACCTCGGCTTCCACGCTGAACCTCATCCGCGCCTTCACGCAGGGCGGCTTCGCCGATCTCCGCCTGGTGCACCTCTGGAACAAGGGCTTCACCGAAAACCCGGCCCATGCCCGCTATGAGTCCTTGGCGAGGGACATCGACCGTGCCATCAAGTTCATGGCGTCCTGCGGTGCCGATTTCGAAGCCCTCAAGCGCGTGGAGTTCTTCGCGAGCCACGAGGCGCTCCTGCTGGACTACGAGCGTGCCCTGACGCGCATCGACTCCCGCACGGGACTTCCCTACGATACCTCCGGGCACTTCCTCTGGATCGGTGAGCGCACGCGTGAGCTCGACCACGCGCACGTGGACTTCCTGTCCCGCGTGCGCAACCCGATCGGCGTCAAGCTCGGACCCGGGACCTCCGGAGACGACGCGTTGCGGCTCATTGACAAGCTGGACCCGAACCGCGAGCCCGGCCGCCTCACGTTCATCACCCGGATGGGTTCCAAGAACATCCGCGAGAAGCTGCCCGCCGTCGTCGAAAAGGTCACGGCCTCCGGTGCGCAGGTCCTTTGGGTCACAGACCCCATGCACGGGAACACGGTCACGTCCCCCAACGGGTACAAGACCCGCAACTTCGACGACGTCGTGGACGAAGTCCGCGGGTTCTTCGAAGTCCACCACGCCCTGGGCACGGTACCCGGTGGCCTGCACATGGAAATGACCGGCGATGACGTCGCGGAATGCCTTGGTGGCGCCGATCCCATTGACCAGGATGCCTTCCTGGACCGCTACGAGTCAGTGTGCGATCCCCGCCTGAACCACATGCAGTCCCTTGAGATGGCGTTCCTCGTGGCCGGAGCCCTCACCAAGCGCTGATATGTGGGTCTGGTTGTCAAGAGGCATGGATGAGCGGCTCCTGGTTGTTGGCTCCCGGGGGCCGCTCATCGTGTGCCGGTCGGTCGTTGTGAAGGTGTTGGCGGGTCTTTCTCGACTGCAGTGTCAGGCTGATATTCGCGGGTTGGTTACCGCATGACGATGTGTTCGGCTGGAGCGTACCGGTGTCTAGTATCGAGCGTCGACGAATTCGGCTTCGTCTGCTCATAGCGCACTCGCGGGTTAGCTCCGGATGCTGCCATCGCACGTCCACCACGCCGGGGGCACGTTCGGGGTCAGACCGCGTTCATGCGTTCTCCTTGCTGGAGCGGGGCGGCCAGCGACCAGCACCAGCCGGCGAGCTCACGGGCGATCGCGGTGTTGGCCTTGACCGACAGTTTGTGCCGTTCATCGAAGTGTTCCCACTTGCGGTGCAGCCGGTGGTTTCCTTCCATGGCGCGGATCCGGGTTGCCGGGCCGACCACATCGAACTGGCGTAGCAGCCGGTCCCCGGGCCGGGCATAGGGGCGCCGGTGCTGCCACGCGGCTTCGATGAGGAGTTTGCGGGCGTAGGTGTTCCCGGCCTTGGTGATCGGGCCCTGGTGCCGGGACTGGCCGGAGGAGTCCTCACTGGGCACCAGCCCGAGGTAGGAGCCGATCGTGGAGCCGGTGAAGCGCGTCCAGTCCCCGATTTCCACGGCCAGCCCGAACGCGGTCGTCATCTGGATGCCGCGCAGGCACATCAACGCGTCGATCACCGGGGCGTAACGGCATGCCGCGGCCGTGGCGGCGACGTGTTTGTCGATCCTTGCCAGATGCGCGGCGAGCAGCTCGGCCTGCTCGAGATCAGCCTGATAGGTGAACTGCAACGCCGGTTCCCCGAGGTTTTGGCGGTGCAGCCACCGGCTGTGTTCCGTGGTCCACCGGGTGTCCTTGGGGTAGCGGATGCCGTGGCGCAGCAGGATGGCGTTCACGTGCTGGCGGGCGTGGGCGAGGTCCTTGGCCGTGCCGGTGCGTAGCCGGGACAGGTCCCGCAGGGCCTCTTCGTCCGGGTCCGGGATCCGGACCTCGGTGACCGAGCCGACAGCGAGCATCTCGGCCAGCACCCGGGCGTCGCGCCGGTC
>FTCF01000240.1_pt1 | contig 18941 bp, 15 predicted proteins | sample 1639631 | NCBI WGS metagenome assembly FTCF01 (sample SAMEA3914864, study PRJEB12502) | metagenome | biome: forest; material: soil | place: USA | collected 2012-03-12 | depth 0.3 m
CGTCTCCACGAGCTTGCCCTTCTGCATCACGCAGACATGGTCGGCGATCTGCCGCACGACCGCGAGGTCGTGCGTGATGAAGAGGTAGGTCAGTCCGAGATTGGACTGCAGCTCGGCCAGGAGGTTCAGCACCTGGGCCTGCACCAAAACGTCCAGGGCGGAGACCGCCTCGTCACAGATGATCACTTCGGGGTCGAGGGCCAGGGCACGCGCGATCGCGACGCGCTGCCTTTGCCCGCCTGAGAGCTCGTTCGGGTACCGCTGCATAGTGGACTGCGGCAGCGCCACCTGGTCCAGGAGTTCCCGGACCTTCTTCTCGCGGCTGGCCTTGTCCCCGATCTTGTGGGTCCGCAGCGGTTCCTCGATGGTCCTGAAGATGTTGTACATCGGGTCGAGGGAACCGTACGGGTCCTGGAAAATCGGCTGGACGCGGCGCCGGAACTTGAAGATCTCCCGGCTGTTCAGGGTGGAGGTGTCCACGCCGTCGAATACGATCCGCCCCGACGTCGGCGCGAGCAGGTTGAGGACCATCTGGGCCACCGTGGACTTGCCGGAACCCGACTCCCCCACGATCGCCGTCGTCGTCCCGCGTTTGACGTTGAACGAGACGTTGTCCACCGCTTTGAAGTCCGTTGCCTTGCCCACTCCGGAGCGCAGCTTGAAGACCTTGCTGAGGCTTTCGACCTTCAGGACGTCGTCTGACAACGCCTTTTCGACCACAGCTTCGGTGGGCGCCAGGAGTTCTTCCGGCTGGATTCCTTCGGCCTTGGCGGCCTGGATCCTCCGGGAAGCCAGCGACGGCGCCGAGGCCACCAACCGCTGGGTGTAGGGGTGCTGCGGGTTTCGGAGCAATTCGAGCGAAGGACCGGCCTCCACTACGTTGCCCCGGTACATGACCACCACTTTGTCCGCACGCTCGGCAGCCAGGCCAAGATCGTGGGTGATGAGCAAGACCGCCGTGCCGAGCTCCGCCGTCATGGTTTCGAGGTGGTCCAGGATCTGGCGCTGTACCGTGACGTCCAGGGCCGACGTCGGCTCATCCGCGATCAGGAGCCGCGGCTGGCATGACAGGCCGATGGCGATCAGCGCCCGCTGGCGCATGCCGCCGGAGAATTCGTGCGGGTATTGCTTTGCGCGGCGTGCGGAGTCCGGCAGGCCGGCCTCCCCCAGGACGCGGGCGACGTCGGCAGGACCGCTGGGCTTGCCGTTGGCGCGCAGTGTCTCGCGGACCTGGTAGCCGATCTTCCAGACCGGGTTGAGGTTGGACATCGGATCCTGCGGAACCATGCCGATCGTGTTGCCGCGCAGTTCGATCATGCGCCGTTCAGGAGCATGCGAGATGTCCTCGCCGTCGAGCAGGATCTGCCCGCCGGAAACCCGGCCGTTCTCCGGCAGGAGGCCAATGGCGGCAAGCGCCGTCGTCGACTTTCCCGAACCGGACTCCCCCACGATGGCGACAGTCTCGCCGGGCATGATGGTCAGGTGCGCATTCTTGACGGCCTGGAATTCGCCGCCCGCCGTCTGGAAGGAGATGGCGAGGTCGCGGATTTCCAGGAGCGGACGCTCTTCGGATCCGGCTTCGTCGATGGTGATGTTGGACGTTGTCATGATTGCCTCCTTCATCGCTTGCGGCTCTTGGGATCAAGGGCGTCACGCAGCGCGTCGCCAAGCATGATGAAGCTCAGGACCGTGATGGACAGTGCTGTTGCGGGGAACATCAGAACCTCGGGGTTGGTGCGCAACGTGTCTTTCGCCGCGGAAATGTCGTTACCCCAGGACATGATGCTGCCGGGCAGCCCGATGCCAAGGAAGGACAGCGTTGCTTCCGTCACGATGAAGACGCCAAGCTCCATGGTGGCGAGGACGATGATCGGCGCGAGCGCGTTCGGAACGACGTGCCGGACCAGCGTGCCGATCTTGGAGACACCGAGCGAACGTGCGGCGGTGACGAAATCCGCGTTGCGGACCTCGATCACGGCACCGCGGGTGATACGGGCCATTTGCGGCCAGCCGAGCATCACGATGACCATGACCACCGTGAAGACGCTCTTGTTCTCGCGGAAGAACGGGAGCTGGGTAACGACCAGCGCACCGAGGACCAAGGGCAACGCGAAGAAGATGTCGCCGATGCGGGCAATGATGGTGTCAACCCAGCCGCCGAAGAAGCCTGCCAGCGCACCGAGGGTGACCCCGATGATCAGGACGAAGATGACGGAGACGACGCCGACGGTCAGGGATGCCTGCGTGCCGTGGATGACGCGGGAGTAGATGTCGCAGCCCTGGAAAGTGAATCCCAGGGGGTGGCCGGCCGAGGGGCCTGCGAGGGAGTCGCCCAGCTGGCAGTTGTCGTTCGGGGCCGTCTGCGTGAACAGGCCCGGGAAGAACGCGACGACGAGGAGAAGCAGAATCATGAGCGCCGAGATGATGAAGAGCGGCCGACGGCGGAGCTTCCGCCAGGCATCCGCCCACAGGCTCAGGGGTGCTGCGTCGACCTTGAGGGTATCGGTCGCCAGCAGCGGTGTCTCGTCGATAGGGGCAACGAAGTGCTCGATCTGACGGTTACTTTTCATAGCGAATCCTCGGGTCAAGCCAGGCGTAAAGGAGGTCCACCAACAGGTTGGCGGCAACGAAGACCAGCACCAGCACGCTCACAATGGCGACGACGGTGGGGCCCTCGCTGCGGATCACTGCTTGGTAGAGCTTCTGGCCGACGCCGGGCACGTTGAAAATGCCTTCGGTGACGATCGCGCCGCCCATCAAGCCACCCAGGTTCGCGCCCAGGTAGGTGACCACGGGAATCATGGAGTTCCGCAGGATGTGGGCCAAGACCACGCGGGGGCGGGAGAGGCCTTTCGCGGTTGCCGTGCGGACGTAGTCGGCGTTCATGTTTTCAATGACCGAGGCCCGGGTGAGGCGCAACACGTAGGCAAAGGACACGAGGCCAAGGACTGCGGCCGGAAGGATCAGGGTGCCCCAATCCGCGTTGGATCCAACGGTCGGCTTGGCCCAGCCGAGCTGCACGCCGACGACGAGCTGAAGCACGAAGCCCAGGACGAACGTCGGGACGGCAATGACCACGAGGGAAGCGACCAGCACGGTGGAGTCGAAGATCTTCCCCTTGCGGAGGCCTGCAACCAGCCCGAAGGCCACACCGAAGACAGCCTGGATGGCCAGGGCCTCGACGGCGAGCATAGCGGTGACCGGGAAAACGCGGCCAAGGGTGGCGGCGATTGGCTGGCCGGTGAAGTCCACGCCGAGGTTGAACGTGAAGAGGTTCTTGAGGAACAGGCCGTACTGGACCCAGAACGGCTGGTCGAGGTTGTATTGCTGGCGCAACGCGGCAATGACGGACTCGCTGGGCGGTCGGTCGCCGAACAGGGCGCGGATGGGGTCGCCCGGGAGGGCAAAGACCATGAAGTACACGAGCAGGGTGGTTCCCAGGAATACGGGAATGACCTGCAGCAAACGCCGGAGGATGTACTGGGTCACAGCAACGGTTCCTTAGCGCTCTTGAAAATGTGGGGATTCATTAGGGACAGCTTTCGTGCCGAATCAAGGCATGGGGGCCCGGTTTGTGGCCGGACCCCCATACGCTAACGAGCTTGGAACAAGTCCAGTAGGACTACTTTGCGGTGATGTTGTAGTACAGCAGGACGCCGTTCCAGCCGGAGTCGACGTTGCTAACGTTCTGGCTCCATACAGCCTGGCGTGCCTGGTACCACAGGGGCAGGTTCGGAAGGTCCTTGAAGAGGATTTCCTGCGCCTGGGTGAACTTCTTGTTGGCGTCGTCCGTGGACTTGGAAGCCAGGCCCTCGGTCAGCAGCTTGTCGAACTCGGGGTTGCTGTAACCCTCGTAGTTGGCGCTGGCTCCGGTCTTCAGCAGCGGGCCGAGGAAGTTGAACAGCGACGGGTAGTCTGCCTGCCAACCGGCGCGGGTGAAGCCCGGGAGGGTCTTGGCCGTGCGGAGGTTCAGGATCTCGGCGAACTTGGCGAACGGCTGGCCTTCTGCCTTGATGCCGAGGTTGTTCTTCAGGTTGTTGGCAACGGCGTCAATCCATTCCTTGTTGCCACCATCGGTGTTGTACGCGAGCTGAAGAACCTTGTCGGCGGGCCACGGGCTCATGGCGTTTGCCTTGGTCCAAAGGTCCTTGGCCTTCGCGGCGTCGAACTTCAGGACGTCGGAGCCGGTCACGTTGGCGTTGTAGCCATCGATGGACGGGGACGTGAAGTCCTTCGCAGGAATGCGGGTGCCGTTGAAGACGACCTTGGTGATCTCATCGCGGTTGATCGCCATGGAGATGGCCTGGCGGCGCAGCTGGCCGGCGGGTCCCTGGAACTCAGGCAGGTAGTTCGGGATGTTCAGGGTTGCGTTGCCGGCGTAAGCCTTGTTGAGGCTGTGGTCCGGGAAGTCCGTGGTGTAGGTCTTCAGCGCGTTCGTCGGCAGGACGTCGGTAACGTCAAGGTTGTTGGCCTGGACGTCCGTGTAAGCCGGAGCCGGGTCGGTGTAGAACTTGAAGGTCACGCCGCCGTTCTTGGCCATACGCGTGCCCTGGTAGTCCGGGTTCTTGACGAGGGCGATCTGGCTGTCGTGCTGCCAGGCACCCTTGGCGGCCATCTTGTACGGGCCGTTGCCGATCGGGTTTTCGCCGAAGGCCTTCGGGTCCTTGAGGGCGTCGGCCGGAAGCGGCATGAAGGCGGAGTAGCCGAGGCGCTGCGGCCAGTCGGCTTCCGGCTGGGCCAGCTTGACCGTGATGGTCGAGTCGTCCTTCAGCACCAGGCCGGACATGGTCTGGGCGGTCGGTGCGGGAGTCGACGTTGACTTTCCGTCCGCGCCCTTGGTCTTCGTGACGGCGCTGACTGCGTCGTAGCCTTCGATGGATTCGAAGAAGCTGCTGCTGGACTGGGCGTTCGTGCTCAGTGCGGCGAAGTTCCAAGTATCAACGAAGCTCTTGGCGGTGACTGCCTCGCCGTTGGTGAACTTGGCGCCCTTCTTGACCTTGATGGTGTAGTTCTGGCCGTCGCTCGTGTCAATGGATTCCGCGAGTGCGTTCACGGACTTGCCATTGGCGTCGTAGCTGGTCAGGCCTTCGAACAGGAGGTCGACAACGCGGCCGCCGTACACCTCGTTGGTGTTGGAAGGGATCAGGGGGTGCTGGGGTTCATTGCTGTACGCGGTGATGATCTTGTTCGGATCGCCGGCAGCGGTCTGGCCACTGCTTCCGGAGCCAGCGCTGCCGCATCCGGTGAGGGCAAGCGCGGCGACTGCCAGCAAGCCAAGAGCTTTGGAAGTGCGCGAAAAACGCATTCCGCCTCCTATGGATTCAGGGGGATGGGTCGGGGCAGCTCATGGCTGCCCCCGGGGCCAGGCACAGAATTATCCTGTGACGCGGCCTACATGGATGTGTAATCCTAACCACACCTTGTCCGAAATATGGAATCCCATTGGCATGAACAACGAAGTGTGCTCTTGACAGTTTTAGTAATGAAGCAGTCATTTCAAGTAAATGAAGCAGTCATTTCACGTAATGGGTGTTTCATTGCTACACTCGACATGCCTGACCCTCGTTTTTCCCCGGAATGCAGGGCTTTTTCGGGCACCCCAAAGAGTTGCAGCGGACACACTCCGTGCCTCGAAAAACACGAAAAAGAGCCCCTGCGGCCAACGGCCACGGGGACTCCTTTGCGGTTGCGACAGCGAGTACGTGCCGCCGGGAACTGCTCCCGGGTTGCTACTCGATGCCGGCGGCCATGAGCTGGGCGCGCAGTTCCCGACGCTCGCGCTGCTTCTCGGGGTCCGGAAGCGGCACCGCGGCCAGCAGCCTCTGCGTGTAGGGCTCCTGCGGATTGCGAAGGATCTGCTCCCTGGTGCCCTGCTCCACGATCCGGCCGCGCTGCATCACGCAGATCCGGTCCGCGAGCACATCCACCACGGCGAGGTCGTGCGTGACGAACAGGCACGCGAATCCCAGCTCCCGCTGCAGGTTCTGGAAGAGCTCCAGGACCTTTGCCTGTACCGAAACGTCCAGCGCCGACGTGGGCTCATCCGCGACCATCAGCTTGGGCTGCAGGGACAGCGCCCGCGCAATGCCGACGCGCTGCTTCTGGCCGCCTGACAATTCATGCGGATACCGGTTGCGGTAGCCGCGCGGCAGTTCCACCTGGTCCAGGAGGGTCTCAATCCGTTTCTGCAGATCGACCCCCTTGGCGACCCCGGCGAGGTACATCGGTTCGCCGATGCTTTCCCCGATGGGCAGCCGCGGGTTCAGCGACGACGACGGATCCTGGAACACCATGCCGATGTCCCGCCGCACTTCGTGCAGTTGCTTTCCGTTCCGCTTCGCTGCGGAAATGTCCTGCCCCACCACACGCATGCTGCCCGCGGCTACAGGCAAGAGCCCGACGGCGGCGCGTCCAATGGTCGTTTTGCCCGACCCGGACTCGCCGACAAGGCCTACCACCTGGCCGGGGTAGATCACGAGGTTGGCGCCCTCGACGGCGCGGAACGCGGGAACCCGGCCCTGCTTGGGGTACTCGATAGCCACGTCGATCAGCTCAAGCACTGCCTCGCCCTTGGGCTTGGCAGCTTCTTCGGCCGCTGCCTTCAAAGCAGCCTGGTTCTCGAGTTCCCGGCGGACCAGCTCATCGTGATCGACCGATTCCAGCTCAGCGTGGGTAGCGGCAGCCAATGCCGCCGTGACGTCGACGTCGGCGCTGTCAGCACCCTGTCCCAAGTGGGGAACAGCAGCGAGAAGAGCTTGCGTGTATTCGTGCTGCGGGTTACTGAAGATCTGCTGGGCAGTGCCGCTCTCCACGATGACGCCTTGGCGCATCACGGCAATTCGATCGGCGAGGTCGGCCACCACGCCCATGTCGTGCGTGATCAGGACGATAGCGCTGTCCAGCTTGTTGCGCAGGTTCCGCATCAGATCCAGGATTTCAGCCTGGACAGTCACATCCAAGGCAGTGGTGGGCTCGTCTGCGATCAGGAGTTTGGGATCGCAGGACAATGACTGCGCGATCATGGCTCGCTGCCGCTGGCCGCCGGAGAGCTGGTGCGGATACGACTTGAAGGCCTTCTCCGGGTCCGGGAGCTCCACCAGCTCGAGCATGCGCAAGGCCCGCTGCCTGGCTTCATCGGGGGAGATCGAGTTGTGCAGCCTGATCGTCTCCACTATCTGTGTACCCACGGTGTACACAGGGTTGAGCGCGGTCATCGGCTCCTGGAAGATGACTGCGACATCCTTGCCCCGGACTTCCCGGATGTTGCCTGACTTCTCACCCAGCAGCTCCTTGCCCGAGAGCTTGACGCTCCCCCGGACACGGCTGTTGCTGGGCAGCAAGCCGAGCAGTGCCATCGAGCTTGCGCTCTTGCCGGAACCCGACTCACCGACGATCGCGAGGACCTCGCCTGCCCTGACCTCGTAGTTCAGTCCAATGGCGGCAGGGACCCATTTCTTGTCCACACCGAAGTCGACGCTGAGATCGCGTACTTCCAGGACCATGGCCCCGCGCGCGCTCTTATCCGACTCGGTCTCGAGGTGGGTGGCCTCCGGTTCGGGGCTGGCGTTGTCAGTCATGTTGGGTCTTCCCTTCCGACCGGGCCACCCTCCAAGGGGTGATTAGTGAAGTAGCCCGGGATCCTGAATTATTAGGGGCATGAGCAGAGCGCCGTATGCCGGAAATGTAGAAATCTTCAAGGCCCGCACCAGCAAGATGTTTGCTTGGATCTGCTGGGCAGTTGACGTCTTCGGAGTGGTCGTTACGCTCGTGGCAGCCGGACCGCGAGCCCTTCCCGGAGCCACTCCCCTGCTCTTCGTAGCGTTCCTTGGCTGGTTGCTCTTCTGGCGCCCGGTTGTGGTGGTCCGCGATTCCGGCGTCGCGCTGGAGAATCCCTTCCGGACCATCGATGTTCCGTGGGATGCCCTGGTGCAGGTTGATACCCGCTACGCCCTCACGCTGGTGACACCCCGTAAGAAGTATCCGGCCTGGGCTGCTCCCGCGCCGGGAATCTGGGGTGGGCGCAATGCCCGCCCGGAGCACCTCAAAGGACTCCCGGGCACCACCTACGGCCCCAGCAGCTCGGTTCGCCCCGGAGACCTCAAAAACACCGATTCCGGCGCCGCGGCGATCCTCGTGCGCACCCGTTGGCAGGACCTCGTAGAGGCCGGACGCGTGGAACCCGGCCGGGCTGAAGACGCTTCGGTGACCGTTGCCATCGGATGGTTCCGGATAGCAGCCACGGTAGTCCTGGCCGGCGCCAGTTACTGGGCGGTCTTCCTCTAGGAGGTTTCCCTGGACGGGTAGCACTCAGCTGCCTTTCGAGGCGTCGGCAACCGGCGCCGTCGTGCTCGAGTGGCGCGTAGTTTCGACGGCGGTCTTGGCTTTGAACTTCTTCTGCCGCGGATCGAAGGCGTCCCGCAGGCCGTCTCCGATGAAGTTGATGCTCAAGCAGATGAGGATGATGAACAGGCCGGGGAACCAGAACAGCCACGGCCTCGTGGCGAACGCTTCTTGGTTCTGGGCAACCAGCAGGCCGAGCGAGGTGTCGGGAGCCTTCACGCCGAGGCCCAAGTAGCTGAGGGCCGTCTCGAGCAGGATGGCCGCCGACATGGTCAGCGTCACGTTGACGATCAGCACACCGACGGCGTTGGGGAGGATGTGCTTGAAGATGATCCTTGCGTTGGACGCTCCGGAGATCCTGGCTGCGTCTACGAACTCCCGCTCGCGCAAGGTCAGGAACTCACCGCGGACCAGGCGGGCGAGGCCCACCCAGCTCACAAAGCCGAGAAAGATGCCAAGGACGACGACGCCGTTGTTGGCGGCAAATCCGGTCAGCCAGCTTCCCTCATCCCTGCGGTTGGCTATCTGGCCAACAACGGCCGCGAGGAGCAGCAACGGAATGATGATGATGACATCGGTGAGGCGCATGAGGATGGCTTCGACCCAGCCGCGGAAATAGCCGGCGAGTCCCCCGACGATTGCGCCGACCGCGCCCGCGATGCCGCCGATCAGGACCATGACCGTAATGGACTGTTGCGCACCGCGCATGGTCATGGCAAACAGATCGCGTCCAATGCGGTCCTGGCCAAAGGGGTGCTCTCCCCACGCGAGCGGCCAAAACGAGGAGGTGGGAACGCCGTCATTGACCAAGGGCGAAACGTCCACGTGGTTGTACTTCCACCACCCGGGAATCCCGAATGCGCCCACCGAGGTGAAAGCAAGCAGGAAGATCACTGCGAAAACCGCGAGCCCGATCAGGGCGCCGGTATGGCCGAAAAACCTCTTGCGGACAATCTGCCCCTGGCTCAGGCCACTGGTAACTTCGCTGCTTGCGCGGGTGGCTGCAGCTTGGGCAAGCGCCTGTTGCGCGAGGAGTTCTTCCTCTTGGGTTGGCTGGCTCATGCTTTGATCCTTACGCGTGGGTCGAGCGCGGAGTACGCGAGGTCCGCTATCAGGTTGAAGACCATGGCGGTGATTGCAACACAAAGGAACACGCCCATGACCGGGTTCGGGTCAGTGTGCAGCAATCCGTCGATGAACAGGAAACCCATGCCGCGGACGGAGAAGACCGTTTCCGTGATGACGGCACCACCGATCAACGCACCGATGTCGAAGGCGACGATCGTTGCAATCGGGATCAGGGCGTTCCGGAAGGCGTGGCCCATGATCACGGAACGTTCGCTTAGGCCCTTTGCCCGCGCAGTCCGGATGTAGTCCATGTTCATGATTTCGAGCATCGACGAGCGTGTGAACCGGGTGTAGCTGGCCAGCGACACAAGGATGAGGGCAATCGTCGGCAAGATGAGGTGGGTCAAGGTGTCTGTCGACATGATCCAGAAATCACCCTGGATGTTCGGGGTTCCGGCCCCGATCGTGGCGATCGGACGCCCGCGCACCCGGCTGTTGTTGAAGTAGGACGGCCAAGCCTGCATGAATTTGTCCACGACCACCAGGAACCCGACCAGGAAGGCGGTGAGTCCTGCCGCGCGCATGGACTGGCCGCGGTCGTAACCGCCCATAAAGTACCCCACCGCGACGCCAACCAAGATGGTGGCGATTGCCAGGAGGAAGATCATCAGCCCGGTCGCGTCATTGAGCAGCGGTTGCACAGCGAAGTAGGCAATCACGCCGATGCCCACCACGATCAGGCTCGATTGCAGGGCCTTGCGGTTTTTGAGTCCGGAAACCAATATCGTGATTCCGAAGGCAATTCCCACCCCCATGATGGCGATGATGACAGGCCCAAGGCCCGGATTGCGGAACCACTGAGTCAGCGAGAAGTAGAAGAGGATAAGCGATACGGCCACAAAGACCGAGCCTCCGACGATCAGTCGACGCTTCACCGCACCGCCGACGACAACGGCCCCGATGATGCCCAGGACGGCCCCGATTCCAAGAGCCACGACCGGCGGTATTTCCGGATTTCGCAGGAAGTCATTGAAGCCGATGGCACCGAATTCCTTGAGGAGAACGGCTACCCAGAAGATCGGCAAGGAGAAGAACAGGAATGCCATGAAGGTTACGCCATAGTCCAACGCGCTGTACTGGCGGAGTGCCGTAACGATGCCGAGCGAAATGCCGATGAGAATCGCAAGAATTGTCGCACCGGTAACGAGCGTCAGGGTTTGGACCAGCGCGAAGCCGAGCGCCTCCGTGATTGGCTGTCCGGCGATGTTCTTACCGAGGTTGCAGGCGTTGCCGAAGGGAACCAGACACTGGGCGGCGCCTCCCAACCATTTGAAATAGCGCAGCGGCGCAGGTGTGTCGAGATCAAGCAGATTGATTCGCGCATCCATCAGTGCTTGCCGGTTCGGCGCGCTGCTGGTGCGGAGCTCTTCCAAGGGGTCTCCGGACAACGCCGTCAAGAGATACACCAGGAAGGATGCTCCAAGGAGAATGAACGCGGCGGTTACAAGCCGCCGGACGATATAGGTCACCATGGTGAAGAACCTCGAAATCCAGGCCCGGGGTCTCCGGCGCCTATCGCAGAATCGTGCCCCTTCCCTGCTTGAGGTCGTTGGGGAAGCAGACAATGTGCCGGTTCGCCAACCCGAAGGCGCCGGGACCATGATACGTCGGTCCCGGCGCCTCGGCTGGCGATATTGCGCGCTAGTTGGGCCTTACTTCTGAGCCCACTCCCAGAAGTTCCACCAAACGCCAGTCTGGTTCGGCATGAGCTTCACACCGGTGATGCGGTCGCTGTAAGCGTCCACGTTCACGGACTGGAAGAGCGGCACACCGTATGCGGAGTCCCAGATCTTCTTGTCGATCTGCTTCTGGAGATCGTCCTGCTTGCTGCGGTCAGTGGTGACCACGAGCTCTTCCATCAACTTGTCAGCGTCAGTGTTGCTGAACTGGTTGAAGTTGTTGCCGCCAGCGGTCTTGAAGATCTGCGGAACGCCGGAGACTCCGACGCCCGGGTTGATCCAACCGAAGATGGTGGCATCGTAGCCGCCCTTGCCCAAGGCCTTGCCCCAGTCAGACTTGCCCAGGCCGCCGTCGACGATCTTGAAGCCCGCCTTGGTGGCGGATTCGCGGATCAGCGAGAAAGCGTCAACACGGTTGGGGTTGTCCTTGTTGTACATGATGCGGATTTCCGGAGTAGCGCCGTTCAGGAGCTTCTTGGCACCATCAATGTCCACGTCCTGGTAGGCCGAGGAGCCATTGTTCTTGGCGGAGTCAGCGTAGGCAGCCTGCTGGGGAACGAAGATCTGCGAGTCCAGCGGCTTCGCGTTCGGGTCAAGCTTTCCGATGATCTTGCTGACGATGTCCTTGCGGGGCACCGTCTTCATGAATGCGGTACGCACGTTCTGGTCGGCCAGCGGACCCGAGAAGTTCAGGTCCAAGTGGTCGAAGGCCAGCTGGTTGCCCTGATCGACAGTGACACCCTGGCTGGAGAGAGCCTTCAACTGGTCGAGGGTGTCCGCGGAAGCCTGCGGGGCAATGATGTCCGCCTCGCCGTTCTTGAGGGCCTGGACCTGGGCCGGCGCCGAGCCGATGTACCGGACGGTGATTTCGTCAAGGTTAGGAGTCGGTCCCCAGTTGTAGTCCTTGTTGCGGACCATGGTGAGGGACTGGTCCTGGTTCATGCTCTTGACGATGTAAGGACCGTTCGAGAGGAACAGGGTCGGGTCAGCGGGAAGCGTCTTCGTGTCGAAGCCCGTGTTCCACATGTCCGACATTGCCTTCAGCTTCGGATCCGCGGGAAGTGGTGCCTTGGAGTCTCCGCGCGGCTTGCTCTTGAAGAAGTCGATCAGGGCCTGGGTGTCCTTCAGGCCGGCCTTCTGCGCGAGGACGTGGGCAGGAACGTCAATGCCGGGACCACCAAGCACGATCTCCCAGTCAGCGAACGGCTTGGAGTACTTGAGCGTGAGGGTCTTGTTGTTGTTGCTGATCTCCGGGAAGTCCGTCAGGCTGAGGCCCGTGTTGTCACCAGCGTAGGAGAAGTAGGACGTACCCGTCTTTGCCTTGGCATCGGCGTCGTCGTAGTAGCCGGAGAAGGCCGCCCACTGGAGGAGGAGGTCAGCTGCGGAGACCGGGGTGCCGTCAGACCACTTCACACCATCGTTGATGGTGTACTTGACGGTCAGCGGGTTGTCCGAGACCTTTTCCATCTTGCCGAACTTGTCGTTGTGAACGACATTCAGCTTGTTGTCGATGTAGTAGAAGCCCGAGTGTGTTGCGTAGCTGACCTTGGAGTTGATGTCAGTATTGCCGTCGGCTGTGTTGGGGTTGAACGTGTTGAAAGCGTTGACCTCGACCACAGTGGCCGTGCCACCCGTCTTGACTGCTCCGGTGGATGGGGTATTGCCACCGGAATTGCCGGCACAGGCGCTCAGTGCGATCGCGGCGATTGCCGCAATACCCACTGCTTTGGAAGTACGTCCGAAACGCATTCCGCCTCCTATTTTTTTGAGTGGAAAAAGCCGGCGCTGTTGACTCCGGCAGACTGCCACAACCCCCTCAGCAGGCTTGTGGCTGGTCTCACATGAGCAGTAGCCTAGCGCCCGGAACGGATGTTTGGGTCCAAAGTTTCCCGCCGGTAAAGTTTGTTATCGAGATGCAATCATTGAAGGACGTCCTAGTGGTTCCGTAATCCACGCCAACATGACATAAGCCCCGATTCAAAGGCGAACCGGGGCATATGTCAGTTAATTCCCCATCACTGAACACTCCAGGCGGGGACCGCTGGGATGGGGCCGCATGAGCCGCCGGCAGGGGGCAGGGGGTGTCCAGGCCTCGTATTGGGGTTTAGGTTGAGGCGTATGAGCGAGAAATTCACTTACGAGGGCGGTCCCCGTGATAAAGAACGCAGCGAGGGCGAGGTATCGGACTTCCCGGAGATTCACCCGGGCGGAGAGTACCAATGGTCTGGTTTGGCTCACGGCCAGCCTTTAGCCGACGAACCCGCTGGTGAGTCCGACGACGGCGAGTCGGCAACCGTAGTCTGGTACCCGAAAACCGACTAACCCGGTCTGCGTGGACTCCTATATGGACCGTTTCAGTCCTACGTGGGCGGTCCGATATCCAAGTCGGGCGTAGAACGCACGAGCCCGTTCCCGCGCCTCGTCCGTGGTCACCTGTGCCAGTTGCGCCCCACGCGCACGCCCGAAATTGTGTGCCCACTCGAGCATCGCGGTGCCCAAGCCCTGTGAGCGCTCCGCGGCCGCAACTCGAAGTCCCTCGATCTGTAGCCGGGAAGAACCACCCCGGGAAAGACCTGGAATGACGGTCAATTGCATCGTGGCAACGATGCGATCGGCATCATTGCGGACAACCCCCAGGTAGTTGGAACTGTCGCGGACAACCAGGTTGTAGGCCGCCTCGTATCGTTCGAGCTCGACGCACTCACGATCGGGACCGAACTGATCATCAGACAGCAGCGCAGCGATGGCCGCAACGTCATCATGACTCGCCCGTTCCAGCCTGAAGGTCCGGCCCGCCACCCGCAGCAGCCCTTGAACCGAGGATCGTGCATCGGCCTGCAAACGAGCGACCAGCAGATCAAGCCATCCTCCGACATTGGCTCGAGCCTCAATCGTGTCGGGATAACGGCATCTCAAGTGCAGGCCGGACTCGTCCAGGATGAACCAAAGCATGACGCCGTCGGTGTCGATTGTCGCGCTCACATATTGTGCGTCGAGTCCGACGGAGTCGATTCGCACCGGCAGTCTGCGCAGGTCCAGCCAGGAGATGGCGAACATACCAGGAGCTACGGGCATGCCGCCCCATGGAGCCAGGACGTCCGCGAGCGGCCACGAGCCAAGCTGCACAGCCTCTTTTACCGCGGCTGCCGCGGCGCGCGGCTCGGCGACCGCCGACTCAAGTACCGAATTAGTAATGAACCAGCCCACTGAGTCATGCCAGTTGTCTTCGAAGCGGCTGTGCACGGGAAATACGGCCCGCAGCGGGGTTCCCGCCACCTCGCGGGTCACCGCTGTCATCGCAACAACAGCGAGTGCGAGCGTCGAGACACCGTCGTTGCGGGCCTGCGCAGCAAATGCGGCACCGTCATCGAGATCGAACACATCGCGGACTTCTACACGCTCGCGCTGCGGATCGGGTGCACCCAGGGGCAGTGGGAATTGCGGCATGACGCCGCCGCTTTCACCGATGATGTCTTCCCATCGGTGACGCACGTGGTCCGGCGCCGCATTCCGATCCAACAGTGCTTGGGTGTGTTCAACGAATGCCGGCACTGCCCCGGGCAACGGTTCACGGCCGGCCCGCCCGGCATCCAGCGCCGACAGCAGGTCCCGCGCGATCACCAGCATGGACCACATATCGACGTGGGCGTGGTCGGCCGCAATCACGACCGTGAGTCCGGCAGCAGTCTCCAATACGCACAGCCGGTGTGAGGGCTGTTGGTATGGCGAACATGCTGCATCGAGAATGTCCCGCACCGCGTCATTGACGGCCTGGCCGGAAGATACCTGATGCTCCACCCAGGTCCCCGGACCGATTTCAATCTCGTGAAGCTCCGGATCACCATCCGCACCGGGCACGAATGCCGTTCGCAGCGTGCCATGACGGGCGATGACAGCCAGCCAGGCATCGGCAATTGACTCGCGACGAGTCGGTGCAGGCAGCCGAAACGACAACGCCATCCAGGAGCCGGGGCGGTCGCCTGCCCCTACATGGAGCCGCTGGTCAAATGACACGGAAAGACGCCGGCCGAGCGCAGACACACTGACGTCGTAGCCCCAAAGTCGTCCGAACGGTAGGCGCAGGTGCGTGACGTTGGTCAGCCGCATGGCAGTATCCTATCGCCCCGGATAGCCTGAATGTTCAACGCGGCCGCTCGAGGTGACGCGGTCAGTCACGAAACGAGGAGCCTGATGCCCACTTTCGAAGTTCCCGGAGCCGAGCTTGCGGTTGCTTTGAGCGACGAAGGTGGACACCCGGTTGTCCAACTGCATGGCCTTACCTCAAGCCGCGCGCACGATCGGGTACTCAACCTCGACCTCGGTCGAGGGCTTAGTGGAACTCGACTGCTACGCTACGACGCACGCGGCCATGGCCGGTCGACGGGGCGGAAGGTTCCCGAGGAATATCAATGGCAAAACCTCGCCGATGACCTCCTGCGAGTGCTCGATCACTGGTTCCCGGGCGAACGTGTCCACGGAGTCGGCCCCTCCATGGGTACCGGCACACTGCTGCATGCCGCCTCCCGCGAGCCAGACCGCTTTACCGGGCTCACGCTGATGGTGCCACCCACCGCGTGGGAAACCCGGGGTGCACAGGCTGCAAACTACCGGGTTGCCGCGGCGCTGATCGAGTCTGTAGGTGTCGGGGCATTCCTCGCCACCACTCGCGGAGCAACACCGCCGCCGGCCACGGTCGGTGCGCCGGAGACGGTGCCCGACGTCGCCGACGCCCTCTTGCCGTCGTTGTTTCGCGGCGCGGCACTCAGTGATCTGCCTGCTCGCGAAGCCGTCGCGCGAATCGACATACCGACGACAATCTTGGCGTGGGTCGATGATCCGGGCCACCCGCTGTCAACCGCGGAATCCCTTGCCGCACTGCTCCCCCAAGCAACGCTGACGGTCGCCCACACCCCGGACGACGTCGAGACCTGGCCCAATATTCTGAGCCAGGATGTCGCCCGTCGGGGCTAAGCGACTATTCGCCCGACTACTTGCTCACAGTTAAGCGGAACGAGACCCGGTACGGTTCACCCCGCGATCGGGCGGGTGGTTAGGCTGGGTGGATGGCGACAGTTATTCTCGTGCGGCACGGCCGCACCACAGCCAATGCCACCGGGCTGCTGGCCGGTCGGGCGGTCGGCGTCGGCTTGGACCGGATCGGGCGCGACCAGGCGGCTCTGACCGGAGACCGGCTCGCGGCCGTGCCCTTGGTCGCGGTGGTGTCGAGCCCTCTTGAGCGTTGTCAGCAGACCGCACAGCTCATCCTCGATCGCCAGGCCGGCACGCCGTACGCGCCGGTAGAGCCCGATCTCATCGAGTGCGATTACGGCCAGTGGCAAGGCCGCACGCTCAGCGATCTCGCGACCGAGGATCTGTGGCCGGTTGTGCAGTCCCAACCGTCCGCCGTCGTCTTTCCCGGCGGTGAATCCATGGCCGCCATGCAGGCTCGGTCGGTGGCAGCGATTCGACGCCACGATGCAGCCTTCGAAGCCGAGTACGGACCAGGAGCCGTGTGGGTGGCGGTGAGCCACGGTGACATCATCAAGTCAATCCTTGCCGACGCGCTCGGCATGCACCTCGACCTGTTCCAGCGTATTACCGTGGGCCCCGGCTCCGTATCGATCGTGCGCTACGGCGCTACTCGGCCCAGCGTCCACGCGACCAACACCGACGCTGGTGATCTGTCGTGGCTGTCGAACGGCATCAATTCTGGCGATGCCCCGGTGGGCGGCGGTGCGGGGCAAAAGGCGCCATGAAACCCATGTGCCTAAAATACTGACATGCCTACACGTGTTCACGAGTTTGCCTGGCCTGACCGGGTCGTCGTCGGCACTATCGGCCTTCCGGGGGCCCGAACGTTCTACCTGCAGGTGCGCGAAGGGACGCAGATCGTGAGCATTGCCATGGAGAAAGAGCAGTCGGCCCTGCTCGCGGAGAAGATCGACGAAATTCTCGACCAGCTCATCACCGTCGAAGGCAACCCTTTCAGTGTCCCCACGGGTACTCCCGTTGAACTTGTCGACAATGACCAACTCGATGCCGTTCAGGAGCAGTTCCGCACCGGCGCCATGACCTTGGCTTGGGACCCAACCACAGCACAGCTCGTACTAGAGGCCTACCCCATCAGCGATGTCGATGCCGACGACAACGACGCATCGCTTGATGAGGACGGCGCTCACGAGCCCGAAATGCTGCTGGTGCGAATGCCGGTCGGCACCGCCCGCGCATTCGCCAAGCGCACCCGTGAGATCGTGGGCGCCGGGCGTCCGACGTGCCCGCTCTGCGGTTACCCCATAGACGCCGACGGGCACATCTGCACCTTTCCCGAGGCCTGATGCCGACGCCGGACCTAGTGACCGCCGAGCTGACGCTCACCGGCCGCATCACAACGGCTTCAAACGCTACATTTCTTGGCCGCATCGGCGACGTGGTGGTCGTCTATAAGCCGATAGCAGGCGAAACTCCGCTATGGGACTTTCCCCACGGCACCCTGGCATACCGGGAGGTGGCCGCCTACCTTGTCTCGCAGGTCTTCGACTGGGACATCGTGCCACACACCTGGCTGCGCGACGGTCCAATGGGCAAAGGAATGGTGCAGCTCTGGCAGGAGCAAGACCCCGCCCAAAACGCCGTGAACCTGGTCGCGACAGACCACGTGCCGAAGACGGGCTGGAAACACGTTCTCGAGGGACAAGATGAGAACGGACGGATGGTCACCCTCGTTCACGAAGACTCGCCGGCGCTCAGACGCATGGCCGTGTTCGACACGGTCGTCAACAACGCCGACCGCAAAGGCGACCACATTCTTGCCATGACGGACGGACACCGGCACGGCGTGGACCACGGGCTCACCTTTCACCGTGACCACAAGCTGCGCACGGTGCTGTGGGGATGGCTGGGAGAACCTCTGACCCCCGAGGAACGCGACGGCGTCGATCGTGTCAGCGAAGGACTCCACGGCGAGCTGGGCCGAAACCTGGCGGAATTGATCAGCGCCGAAGAAATCGCGTCTCTCGCCGGGCGCTGCGCCCGTTTGCGGTTGGCAGGGCGGTTTCCGGCTCCGAGCGGTGCGATGTCGGCCGTGCCCTGGCCGCTGTTCTAAGCACGACCGCACTCCTGGGGACAGGCCAGGACCGACTACTTCTTGCCCGGGCCCGCCTGATGTGGGTGGAAGGCGAACGTGGATTCATCTCGATGGATAACAGCAGCAGCTCAGCAGCATCCACAGGCTCCAAGGGACGGGGCATCTTAAAGTCCTTTCGTCGCAAGGTCGCCAGTCTTTTGCTGATCAGCTCCGAACCCCGGTGGCGTCCGGATAACCACCCAGCAGTCGGAGCCTGGCCGGAGAAACCGGCGGCCTACGGTGCGATGGTCAGCTCACGGACGGCAGTGTTCTGGCCGTTGAGTACGAAGCGGTACTTGAGGTCGACGATTCCTCCGGGGAATGTTCCCTCGAGGCGGTTGACGACGAGCGTGGCGTGCTCGTCGCGTTCAGCCCGGAGGAACGTGGTCGTGTATTCGTACTCGGATGCGACGCGATCGAGCCATCCCGCAATTTCGGAAGTGCCACGGTAGAGGTGTCCGTCGTCGACGACGACGGCATCGGGGGTGAACGCCTCGATGGCCGTCCTTCGCTGGTTGCCTTGCGAACGGTCCAGATATGTGGCGATAGGGCGGGGCAGATCCGTCGGCTGGATGTTCTCGGTCATGGTTGCTTCTTCCTGGTTCTGGCGACTTGGATGGCTGTGATCTAGATGGTGGGGACGGTGCCGCCGTCGATGACGTAGTCGGCGC
>FTCF01000215.1_pt1 | contig 18916 bp, 15 predicted proteins | sample 1639631 | NCBI WGS metagenome assembly FTCF01 (sample SAMEA3914864, study PRJEB12502) | metagenome | biome: forest; material: soil | place: USA | collected 2012-03-12 | depth 0.3 m
CACCACCAGCGAATCGCCTGCCCGCACGGCATCCACGACGTACTGCTGATCCGGGTCCGCATCCAGGAGCAGCGATTCTTCTGCTGGGTCGCGCTCGTCGAGGTTCGGGAACCGTCCGGACTTGATGGGTTCGGGTTCCACGTCCCCGCCGTTGGCCGCTTCAAACAGGGAAGCCACGACGCTGCTGTTCTCGTTGATCCAGGGATCTTCCAAGTTCCCGGACAGATCCGCCAACGTCGTGATGAGGAGATTGGGGGTTACCTCGGCACCGTGGATCGGTTGCACCAGCGTGGCCAGCCGCTCAAGGACCGGCTGTGGATCAAGGCGCGCGGTGTTGTAGGCCATGCGGCTCACGGCGTTGACGTCAAAGACAATGCCATGGACGGTCTTCAGGTGCCGGACCAACGCGGGGTTGATGCCCGCCTGCTCGGTGAGTTGCAGCTCGTAGTCATCTTCGCCCGGCCGCGCCGTGAGGGAGATGGCGGCCAACATAACAGGGGCGGAGACTCGTTGGGGTTTTCCTCCGACCGCCGACGTCCACACGACCGTGCCGCAGGACAGATAACCGGCGTCGATCCCCCGGTCGTTTCCCAATTCGAAAATCTTGGAGCGAAGGTTCCTGGCGGCACGGGCGGCAACAAGATACTGCTGGCGATCCCGGATCAGGGTGGAAAGCCGGGTTCGACGCCCGGCGAGGAGCTGTGCCAGGCCTGAGGGGTGGCCGTTGCTAAGGTCTATAGACCCTTCCGGCGTCTTGACGAAGCGCAGCATGGTGTCTGCGCCAGTCACGGGTTTGAGCCCGGACAGCCATTTCCGGAGCTCCAGGGAGCTCTCTTCGTGGCTTTGACCTACTGACACCGCTGCCTTCTTTTCTGTTATAGCTCGAGACGACTTGGACCAAATCGGCATACTTTCGAGGGTAGCGGGAATCGACCGGCAGTCCGCACCGCAACACTGGTGGAAAGGCAAATTAGCCCTGATTTCAGGGGAAATACAAAGTGACCGGCCCCTGGAACAGGGGCCGGTCACTCAGAATGCTATTCCCACTCGATGGTTCCCGGCGGCTTGCTGGTGACATCAAGTACCACGCGGTTGACCCCGTCAACCTCGTTGGTGATCCTGTTGGAGATCCGGGCGAGGAGGTCGTACGGGAGCCTCGACCAGTCGGCAGTCATGGCGTCCTCGGAGGAAACGGGACGCAGCACGATCGGGTGTCCGTAGGTGCGGCCGTCGCCCTGCACGCCAACGCTGCGGACGTCTGCCAGCAGCACGACAGGCATCTGCCAGACGTCGTTGTCGAGTCCTGCTGCAGTGAGTTCGGCCCGCGCGATGGCGTCTGCCTTGCGAAGCAGGTCGAGTCGTTCCTTGTTCACTTCCCCGACAATGCGGATACCCAGGCCGGGTCCGGGGAACGGCTGGCGACCGACGATTTCCTGCGGCAAGCCGAGCTGCGCGCCCACGGCACGAACCTCGTCCTTGAACAGGGCGCGGAGCGGTTCAACGAGTTCGAACTGCAGGTCCTCGGGCAGGCCGCCCACGTTGTGGTGGCTCTTGATGTTCGCGGCACCTTCGCCGCCGCCGGATTCGACGACGTCCGGGTACAGGGTGCCCTGCACGAGGAACTTGATGCTCTCGCCTTCGGACGCAGCTTCGGCGATGATGGCCCGCTCTGCCTCCTCAAACGCACGGATGAACTCGCGGCCGATGATCCTACGCTTGGTCTCGGGATCGCTGACCCCGGCCAGGGCGGACAGGAATCGCTCCTGCTCGTTGGCGACATAGAGTTTGACTCCGGTTGCGGCAACGAAGTCACGCTCGACCTGTTCGGCTTCGCCTTCGCGCAGCAAGCCGTGGTCCACGAACACACAGGTCAGTTGATCGCCCACGGCCCGCTGCACGAGGGCTGCGGCGACGGCCGAGTCGACGCCGCCGGAGAGGCCGCAGATGACCTTGGCGTCGCCGATCTGCCGGCGGATCCGGTCCACCTGCTCTTCGAGGATGTTGCCGGTGGTCCAGTTCGGCTTCAGGCCGGCTCCGTTGAACAGGAAGTTCTCCAGAACCTGCTGGCCGTGGACAGAGTGCTTTACTTCCGGGTGCCACTGCACGCCGTAAAGATGCTTCTCTTCGTTCGCGAAAGCAGCCACAGGTGCGCCAGCGGTGGTCGCAAGGACCTCGAAGCCTTCAGGAGCCTCATGAACCGAGTCTCCGTGGCTCATCCAGGTGTTCTGGGAGTCCGGGACACCCGCCAGAATGGAGCGCGCCTCGCCAACTGTGGTGGCCTCGGTTGCGCCGTACTCCCGCAAACCGGTCTGCGCGACCTTGCCGCCGAGCGCGTTCGCCATGGCCTGGAAGCCGTAGCAAATACCGAAGACCGGGACGCCGGCCTCGAAAAGGTCCGCGCCAACCCTCGGGGCACCCTCGGCATAAACGCTTGAAGGTCCGCCGGAGAGGATGATCGCTGCCGGGTTCTTGGCCAGAAGCTGCTCGGTGGTGAACGTGTGCGGAACAATTTCCGAGTACACATTCGCTTCGCGGACGCGGCGGGCAATCAGCTGCGCGTACTGGGCACCGTAGTCAACAACCAGCACCGGCTTCTGGGAAGTCTGAGCTTCAGAACTGAAGGGTGCGGTGGGAGTAGTCACCGTAACAGCCTACTTTGCCGGGATGCCCCGGTGCACCTTGAAACCGGTCGTGAAGCCCGGAAACCAGCCCGAAAACTGTCCGACGTTAGCGATCTCACAATGCGCGCCGGGGCACGCCCGTCAGTAGCGCTTGGAAGCCTGCGGATTCGCGGCGACTTCCATCTCTACCTCCGAGTGGAACTTCTTCTCCACGATGAAGGACATGAGAGGGACAACGCCGCCCAAGGCGAGCAGGATGAGCTTCGTGAAGGGCCAGCGCATGAGCGACCACAAGCGGAAGTCCGAGATGAGGTACAGCACGTACATCCAGCCATGGACGATCAGGACGCCCACGGAGACGTTGACGCCGCCCAGGACCGCCTTGGACTCAGCGTCGGCGAACCCGAAACCGAAGGGCTGACCAGTGATTGCGTTGGTCCCGCCGGCGAAGAGATACACGCCGAACACATAGCGCGCAACGAGCTCGGCGCACAGGAGCAGCAGCATGGTGCCGGTGAGGTAGGCCATGACTTTATAGAACTTCAGGGCCGAGCGGATCTGGGCCGTTGTTCCACCAAAGCGGCGTTTCTTGGCCGCGCTTGGCTTTGCGGCAGGTTCTCCGGACTGTTCGGGCTGGATGGCCGGTTTGGGCTCAATCATGGCTTTACCTGTTCTGGCTTGGTAATTGCTGGCAAATCGTCTGACGGGAATTCGTCCTCGGGCTCTTCCTCGTCTTCTTCGAGGGTGCGCCGGTAGTCATCGGCCACCATGCGCCACCAAATGTAGAGGGCGAATCCTGCAAAGACCACCCATTCCACGGAGTAGAAAAGGTTGAGCCAGTTGATCTGTTGGCTGGGGGGCTGTGCCGGGATATTCAAAGGCTTCAGCTGCGCGGGAAGTGCGAGGGTCTTGCCCGCCGATACTTCCGAGGTGGCGGCGACGAAGCCGGGATAGCTTGAGACTTCCCACGTGTTGATGAGTTCCGCGACGGAAACCGCAGACGCGCGGCCCGCTCCGGCGTCGACGTTTGGCACTGGTGCCTCGGACGGCAGGAGCCGTCCGGTCAGTTCGATGGTGCCCGACGGCGGCGGCCCGGCTTGGGCGGGATCGGCGACCCAGCCGCGGGCCACGGGGATCCAGGTCTTCGCGGATGCGCCGACGCCGTGGAGGACGGGGGCGCCGTCGACAGCAAACGCGGTCACTACCCAGTACCCTTTTTGCCCGGCGAGCAGCCGGCCCTCCACCAGGACCTGCTTGCCGGGGTCGTAACTACCCTTGGCGCTGACCATTTGGTCTGATGCCGAACCCGGGAAGAACGTTCCAGGCTGCAATTCCCCGGTAAGCGGCTTGACTTGCTCCACCGCGGGGTCGTCAACCGGGACGTCGCTCTGGGTGGATCTGCCGAACTGCCACTGGCTGAGCAGCACAAAGACCCCGGAGAGCAGGAGCGCGAAGACAAGTCCTGCGATCCAGCGGGGCTTCAGAGCGGTTTTCAACACCCCTTAACCGTACTTCGTCAAGCTGTAGAACAGCTAAACGAAAGGCCTGCCCCTCCTAGTGGTCGAAGAACACCAGGCTGGAGTTGATCAGTTCGGCGATGACTTCGGGATCGTGGGCGCGCCGGAGGGATTCCCTGAACGATTCCTTGGACAGCGAGCGGGCCAAGGTCGCGAGGACTTCCAGGTGGTCCGAGAATGAACTGGCTGGGGTGGCGATGAGCAGGACCAGGGTTGCCGGTCCGTCGCTGGCGCCGAAGTCCAAGGCGTGTCCGAACTTCGTGACACCAACAGCGATGGAGACCCGGGAGACAAACTCGCTGCGTGCATGCGGAAGGCCAATGCCGCCCGGCAACCCGGTGGCAAGCTGGTGCTCACGGGAGTTGACGACTTCGAGGAAGCCCTCAAGGTCCGTGATGCGCCCGGCGGCGTAGAGCCTTTCCGCGAGCTGCCCTGCGGCATCTGTTTTGTCGACCGCTTCCATCTCCAGGATGACGGTCTCCGGCGTCGTCAGTTCGGCATCATACGGGTCCAGTGGTTCCGCCAAGTCGTTTTCCCTCCAGTGTGCCCAGCCAACCCGGGCCGCTTAGCGGAGGGGGACGATGTCATCGACACCCATGCGCGCAGCATCGGCCGATTCGTCGTCGGGCTGCTGTTGGCTGAGCCGTTCAGCTTCCACCCGGGCCAGGTAGTGCTTGATTTCGCTTTCCCGCTGCGCGTCGCTCCAGCCAAGAATTTCTCCCATCAGCTTAGCGACAACCGGGACCGCGGAAACACCTCTGTCCCACGACTCGATCGAGATACGCGTGCGCCGGGTCAGGACATCGTGGACATGCCGTGCACCCTCATGGGTCGCGGCATACACGACCTCTGCCGAGAGATAGTCGTCTGCTCCGGGCAGCGGCTCGGCCATGGCCGGGTTGTCCTTGATGATCGCCAGCACTTCCGGGGTCATGGAGCCATAACGGTTGAGCAAATGTTCCACCCTTGCGACGTGGATCCCGGCCTCATCAGCGGTTCTTGCCCGGCGGTTCCATGCGGCTTTGAACCCCTCGGCGCCCAGGAGCGGGATGGTATCGGTGCAGCTCGCGGGTACGCGCTCGTCCATCGCCCGGGTCGCTTCGTCCACGGCGTCCTTTGCCATGACCCGGTACGTCGTGAACTTTCCGCCCGCAACCACCACGAGGCCCGGAACAGGGTGCGCCACCACGTGTTCGCGTGAAAGTTTGGCCGTGGAGTCGCTCTCCCCCGCCAGCAGCGGACGGAGGCCCGCGTACACGCCCTCAACATCCTCACGGGTCAAGGGCCGCTTCAAGACCCGGTTGACGTGTTCAAGAACATAGTCGATATCCTTCGTGGACGCGGCAGGATGCGCCTTGTCCAGCTTCCAGTCGGTGTCCGTCGTGCCGATGATCCAGTGCCGCCCCCAGGGAATGACGAACAGCACGGATTTTTCGGTCCTCAGGATCAATCCCACCGTGGACTGGAAGCGGTCGCGCGGCACCACAAGGTGGATGCCTTTGGAAGCGCGGACCTTGAGCTGGCCGCGATCCGTCACCATGGCCTGGGTCTCGTCCGTCCAGACTCCCGTGGCATTGACTACCTGCTTGGCGCGGACTTCGATGATGCTGCCGTCTTCCTGGTTTTCCACCTTCGCGCCCACTACGCGTTCACCCTCGCGGACGAACGACACCACGCGCATCCTGTTCACGGCGTGCGCCCCGTAATGTGCCGCAGTGCGGACGACGTTGACCACCAGCCTGGCGTCGTCGACCTGTGCATCGTAGTAACGGATGGAGCCGACGAAGGCATCGCTCTTGAGGCTGGGGGCTGCCCTCAGTGTTCCGCGCCGGAAGAGGTGTTTGTGCATCGGCACACCACGGCTGTGGCCGGAGGTGAGGCCAAGCGTGTCATAGAGGAAGATCCCGGCACCAACGTAGGGCCGCTCCCAAAAACGCCGGGTCAGCGGGTACAGGAACGGAACCGGCCGCACAAGGTGGGGTGCGATCTGTTGGATCAGCAATCCGCGTTCCTGAAGAGCCTCCTGGACCAGCGCGAAGTCCAGCATTTCCAGGTACCGCAAACCCCCGTGAATCAGCTTCGAGGACCTGGACGACGTTCCCGAAGCCCAGTCCCGGGCCTCGACGATGCCCACGGACAAGCCGCGGGTCACCGCGTCCAAAGCCGCGCCGGCCCCGACCACGCCTCCCCCGACAATCAGGATGTCGAGTTCCTTGCCGGGCTCGGTGGTGCCTTTGAGAACTTCGATGGATCTGGCCCGTGCCTGCGGACTCAACGCACCTGGTGATGCATCATCCCTTTGCGAACCATCTGCAACACTGCTCATTGGACGCCTCCCATCGCACAAAGCCCGTAGTTCCCCACACTACTTCTTGTCCAGCGGCTTGGGCAGGGTTTTCGCGGGCCGGCTAACGCGGCCCGCGCGCAAGCTACCGGCCGGAGTAAGGCGAGACGACGACGTCGACCCGTTGGAACTCCTTCAGGTCCGAATAGCCGGTGGTCGCCATGGAACGGCGAAGCGCGCCGATGAGGTTGGACGTGCCGTTGGTGTGGTGGCCCGGCCCGAAGAGCACTTCCTCGAGCGGACCGACAGTGCCGACGTTGACCCGGTCGCCGCGGGGCAGTTCAAGGTGGTGGGCTTCCTGGCCCCAGTGCCAGCCCTTGCCCGGGGCTTCTTCCGCACGGGCCAAAGCGCTGCCGAGCATGACTGCGTCGGCGCCCATGGCGATGGCTTTGACGATGTCACCCGAAGAACCCATGCCGCCGTCGGCGATCACGTGCACGTACCGTCCACCGGACTCATCCATGTAGTCGCGGCGGGCAGCAGCGACATCGGAAATGGCGGAAGCCATGGGCGAATGGATGCCGAGCGCACGGCGCGTGGTGGTGGTTGCGCCACCACCGAAGCCCACCAGAACGCCGGCCGCTCCGGTACGCATGAGGTGCAGCGCCGGGGTGTAACCGGCGGCCCCGCCGACGATCACCGGTACGTCGAGTTCGTAGATGAACTGCTTGAGGTTCAGCGGTTCATGGTTCTTTGAGACGTGTTCGGCCGAGACGGTGGTACCGCGAATGACAAAAATGTCGACGCCGGCGGCCACCACGGTCTTGTAGTGCTCCTGCGTGCGCTGCGGTGTCAACGAGCCGGCCACGGTCACGCCGGAGGCACGGATTTCCGCGAGCCTGGTGGTGATCAGTTCGGGTTGGATGGGGGCCTTGTAGAGCTCCTGCATGCGCCGCGTGACCGTCGGGCTGGCCGTTTCATCCGCAAGGGCAGAGATCTCGTCCAGCACGGACTGGGGGTCCTCGTACCGCGTCCACAAGCCCTCGAGGTCCAGAACGCCCAGACCGCCCAACCGGCCAAGGGCGATGGCCGATTCAGGCGACATCGCGGAGTCCATGGGTGCGGCGATCACCGGCATCTCAAACTTGTAGGCATCAATCTGCCATGAGACGGAAACGTCCTTGGGGTCGCGCGTCCGGCGGTTGGGGACGATCGCGATGTCATCCAGGGAGTAGGCACGACGCCCACGCTTGCCACGGCCAATCTCAATCTCGTAAGTCACTGCTCTAGGTTATCCCAGTGCGGCGTGATGTACCGGCAGGGTGACATACAGCACCACGACAGGCGAGGCCTCGTAAACAGGCGAGCCCGCCACCTCCATGAGGGAGGCGGCGGGCTCGCCTGAAACTGCCTAGGACGGGAACAATGCCTAGCGGGAACCGTAGTTCGGAGCCTCGACGGTCATCTGGATGTCATGGGGGTGGGACTCCTTCAGCCCGGCCGCAGTGATGCGCACAAACTTGCCGCGTGCCTTGAGCTCGGCGATGGTCGGAGCACCCGTGTAGAACATGGTCTGGCGGAGGCCGCCGACCAGCTGGTACGCCACTGAGGAGAGCGGGCCGCGGTAGGCGACCCGGCCTTCGATGCCCTCCGGGATGAGCTTGTCGTCACCGGAAACGTCCGCCTGGAAATAGCGGTCCTTCGAGTAGGACGTGTTCTTGCCACGGGACTGCATCGCCCCCAGGGAACCCATGCCGCGGTAGCTCTTGAACTGCTTGCCGTTCACGAAGATCAGCTCTCCCGGCGACTCGTCACAGCCAGCCAGCAAAGAGCCGAGCATGACCGTGTCTGCGCCGGCCACGAGGGCCTTGCCGATATCGCCCGAGTACTGCAGGCCGCCGTCGGCGATCAGCGGAACACCGGCAGGAATGGCAGCCTTCGAGGACTCGTAGATGGCCGTGATCTGGGGGACGCCCACACCGGCAACAACGCGGGTGGTGCAAATGGAGCCCGGGCCCACGCCCACCTTGATGCCGTCGGCACCGGCGTCGATCAGTGCCTGGGCGCCTTCACGGGTGGCGGCCTGGCCACCGATGATGTCAACGTGCGCGGCAACGGGATCGGACTTCAGGCGCGTGATCATGTCCAGGACGCCCTGCGAGTGGCCGTTGGCGGTGTCCACGAACAGTGCGTCGACACCGGCGTCGATCAGGGTCATGGCCCGTTCCCAGCCGTCGCCGAAGAAACCGATGGCGGCGCCGACGCGGAGACGGCCTTCCTCGTCCTTCGTCGCGAGCGGGTACTGCTCGGCTTTGGTGAAGTCCTTGGTGGTGATGAGGCCCTTGAGGCGTCCCTGCTCGTCAACGAGGGGCAGCTTCTCGATCTTGTTGGTGGCCAGCTTGTGCGAGGCCTCTTCGCGGCTGATGCCGACGTGGCCCGTGATGAGCGGCATCTTGGTCATGACGTCGCTGACAAGGCGCAGCGGGAAGTCGGACTCCGGCACGAAGCGGGTGTCGCGGTTGGTGACGATACCCAGCAGACGGCCGTCCGGGTCGATGACCGGCAAACCGGAAACCCGGTAACGCGAACACAGTTCGTCCAGTTCCTGAAGCGTGGCTTCCGGGTGGATGGTCAGGGGGTTGGTGATCATCCCGGACTCGGAGCGCTTGACGCGGTCGACGTGGTCGGCCTGGTCTTCAATGGACAAGTTGCGGTGGATGACGCCAAGCCCGCCCTGGCGGGCCATGGCGATGGCCATGCGGGACTCGGTAACCGTGTCCATGGCGGCGGACAGCAGCGGCGTCTGGACCGAAATCCGCTTGGAGATCCGGGAGGAAGTATCAGCCTCTGACGGAATGACGTTGGTGTGGCCCGGCAGCAGCAGGACGTCGTCGTAGGTCAGGCCAACAAAGCCAAAGGGATCGTGTTCGGGCTGGGTCATGAGTGCGCCTCTTACCTTGGTTCTGGGGGGTTGCTCTGGTAGGGGTTGCAGCTGATGACCAGCCCGTCATTACGGGACTGGCCTGTGCAGAAAGGTTCTGAATAAATAGTAGAACCTCGCCGCCAATCCCCATATTCCGCGAGGGCAATGTGAGCAACAGCACCCGGCGGCCGCCAGCCAACCGTCCGGCCGCCTAGCTCCACCCGGTCGCGGCCATGAACGACTTCTCGAAGAATGGCTCCAAGGTCTTCATGTAGGTGGCCGACACATGGTTGTCGTCCTTGTAGACAATCACGTTGCCGATCACGGCAGGGCAATTCGCGTCCGGACAGAAGTACTTCGTGAGATCGAGGAACTTGGTGTCCGGCAGCTGGGCGGCCACTGCTGCCGTCGGCGAATCCTGGGCGTAGATCTGGTCCTGCTGCGATCCGCAGGCGACATACGCCGTCGGATCTTTCTCGAGGCACGCCGGGACCGGTTGCGCTGGACGTGGCGTATCCCTAAAGGCAACAACTTCGATTCCGGCGTCGTTGAGGGTCTTGACCTCCGAAACAAAGCCGGGATCGAGCCGCTCCGGCACATTGGGATCCACGTTCGTGCGGGTACTGGTGGTCACGACGACGTCGGGCTTCATCTTCAGGACCTCCGCGAGCGTGGCCTTGTTGAAGTCAACACACGATTGCGTGATGTCGTCCGAGGTGTTCTCGCTCAGCGGGCAATAGCCCTTGGTGATGGAAGTGAGGTTCCAGTTGTTGTTCTTGGCCATAGTGAGCAGCGGCGTGTTCAGCACGTGGGCATGGGAATTGCCGATGACCACCACGGACTTGGTTCCATTCGTAATCCCGTTGGTGCATCGGTTCACGAAGTCGTTCGGGTCCCCGTCGCCGGTGCAGGCCTTCGGGAATACGGGCCAGTCAGCGTCGATGGCGGTCATAGCCGGAACGAGGGGAACACTCGGATCCGGGGTGTAGACGAAATCCCCGCCAATGGCAGCCGCACCAGGGTTGCGGGCGTCCATGTTGGCAAGGAGGGCCTTGTTGGTCTGGTCTATTTGGAAGCGCCATCCCGCCAACGGAACAATCGCCACCGTCATGGCGGCCACAAGCGCAATCGTGCTTCGCCGCCGGTTCGCCTCGGGCCAGCGCCATTCCCGCCACGGCTTCTCCACGAACCTCGTCGTCAGGACCGCCAGGACGAAGGCAGCGATGATGATCACGGTTCCGGACAACCAGCCCGCGTGGGTTTTGTTCGACCAGGCCAGATAAATGACCAGGAGCGGCCAGTGCCATAGATACAGTGCGTAGGAGTTGTTTCCCATGCGGACGAGTGGTTTGGAACTCAGGATGCGGTCCGCGCCGAAACGGCTCTCCGTGTTGCCCGCCGCAAGAACGCAAGCTGCGGCCAGCGTAGGCCACAACGCCACCCATCCGGGGAACGCCGCCTCGACATCGAGGATCAGGCCGCAACTGAGCATGGCTATGATGCCGGCCCAGCCAAGAACGACGCGCATTGCCTTGGGGAGCTTCAGCGACGGCAAGTAGAGGGCGAGGAGCGTGCCGAGGGCGAACTCCCAAAGCCTTGCCAGGGTTGAGAAGTACGCCTGCGACTGGTTGGCCGCGGTGAACCCCACGGAGTAAATGAGCGAAGCGACGAAGATCGCGCCGAAAAAGTACCGAAGAAGGGGTACATATGAGAGCTTGAAGCGCCTGGCCAAGAGGCCGGCCCCGACAAAAATAAGCGGCCAGATGATGAAGACCTGCCCTTGGATGGACAGCGACCAGAAATGCTGCAACGGACTGGCCGCGCTGTGGTCCGAGGCGTAGTAATTGACGGCCTGGGACTGCAACAGGAAATTCTCGCCGTAAAAGAGCGAGGCCCAGCCCTGCTGGATCGTGTCCACCCAGCGCGTGCCGGGAATGAAGAGGTAGGTTGCGGCCAGCGTTCCGACGATAACGGTCACGGCGGCCGGAACGAGCCGCCGGAAATGGTGGAGGTAGTGCTTGATAAGCGCAGTCTGCCGGCCGTTCGCGTGCCGCCGAGTGAACTGCAAGGTCATGAGGAATGCCGAGACCAGGAGGAAGACATCTACCCCGCCGGAGACCCGGCCAAACCAGATGTGGTACGTGACAACCATGAGGACGGCGACAGATCGAAGCCCTTGGATTTCAGGACGGAACGTCGATTTGGGTGCCGAATTCTGCGTCTCGCCGCTAGTTCGCCTTGGCGCTATCGGGCGCGTGGTTGTCAAAGTCTTGCCTCCAGGGTGCTACTCAAACCGTCTACCCTACTGATTCGAAATGTTCATCGTCAATTAAGACCGCGTTCAACCAACTTCCTATGATCCATTAGGCCACAAGCGGCTGGGAGCTTCCGGAACGTTTTCTGGGTCAATCCTCCATGCCGTTTTGCCGGCGTCCGGTCGTCATCCTGCACCAGCGCAAAAGCAGGAGGCCCGGCCCCCAAAGGGGACCGGGCCTCCTGCATCGATCAACCAGTATTAGTGGCTGTGGCCTGCGTGCTCGTCTTCCTCGGCCGGCTTTTCGACAACCAGGGTCTCCGTGGTGAGAACCAGGGCTGCGATGGACGCGGCGTTCTGGAGCGCGGAGCGGGTGACCTTGACGGGGTCGATCACGCCTGCGGCGATCAGGTCCTCGTACGCACCGGACTTCGCGTTGAAGCCGTGGTTGTCTTCCAGCTCGGCAACCTTGGCAACCACGACGTACCCGTCGAAGCCTGCGTTCTGGGCGATCCAGCGAAGGGGCTGGGTCAGGGCGCGGCGGACGATGCCGACGGCGGCAGCCGCGTCGCCTTCCAGTGCCTTGACGGCAGGGTCCTCGTCCAGAGCCTTGAGGGCGTGGATGAGGGCGGATCCACCGCCGGAGACGATGCCTTCTTCAAGGGCAGCACGCGTGGAGGACACTGCGTCCTCGATACGGTGCTTCTTTTCCTTGAGCTCGACCTCGGTGGCTGCGCCGACCTTGATGACGCCGATGCCGCCTGCCAGCTTTGCGAGCCTTTCCTGCAGCTTTTCCCGGTCCCAGTCGGAGTCGGTGCGGGTCAGCTCGGCACGGATCTGGGCGACCCGTGCTGCGACGTCCTCAGCAGTGCCGGCACCGTCAACGATAGTGGTGTTGTCCTTGGTGACAGTGATCCGGCGGGCGCTGCCGAGAACCTCGAGGCCAACCTGGTCCAGGGACAGGCCGAGCTCCGGGGAGACAACCTGTGCGCCGGTCAGCGTGGCAATGTCCTGCAGCATGGCCTTGCGGCGGTCGCCGAAGCCCGGAGCCTTGACGGCAACGACGTTCAGGGTGCCACGGATACGGTTCACGATCAGCGTGGACAGTGCCTCGCCGTCGATGTCCTCGGCAATGATGAAGAGCGGCTTGGCAGCCTGCAGGGCCTTCTCGAGGAGCGGCAGGAATTCCTGCAGCGCGGAGATCTTGCCCTGGTTGATCAGGATAAGCGCGTCTTCCAGAACAGCTTCCTGGCGTTCCGCGTCAGTGACGAAGTACGGGGACAGGTAGCCCTTGTCGAACTGCATGCCCTCGGTGAGGACCAGTTCGGTCTGCGTAGTGGAGGACTCTTCGATGGTGATGACACCATCCTTGCCGACTTTGTCGAAAGCCTCGGCGAGGAGCTCGCCAACCTCATCGCTCTGGGCGGAGATCGCGGCGACGCTGGCAACCTGGGTGCCTTCTACTTCGCGGGCGTTCTCCAGGAGGCGGGCAGCCACGGCCTGGACGGAAACCTCGATGCCGCGCTTGATTTCGCCAGGAGCGGCTCCGGCGGCAACGTTGCGCAGGCCTTCCTTGACGAGGGCCTGTGCCAGCACGGTGGCGGTGGTGGTGCCGTCGCCTGCGACATCATTGGTCTTGGTGGCGACTTCCTTGGCCAGCTGGGCACCAAGGTTCTCATACGGGTCGTCGAGTTCGACTTCGCGGGCGATCGTCACACCGTCGTTGGTGATGGTGGGAGCTCCCCACTTCTTGTCCAGAACGACGTTGCGGCCACGCGGGCCAAGGGTGACCTTGACGGTGTTGGCGAGCTTGTCAATGCCTGCTTCGAGCGAGCGACGGGCAGCGTCGTTAAACGCAAGCTGCTTTGCCATGGTTGTGTCCTTTCAAGACGGAAAACCCGCACCGCCGATCTGACCGGAAGAAGTCCGACTCGATCTGCGATGCGGGATCCAGGGAATTACTTAACGACGATCGCCAGAACGTCGCGGGCGGACAGAACGAGGTATTCGTTGCCGCCGGTCTTGACTTCAGTTCCGCCGTACTTGGAGTAGATAACGACGTCGCCAACGGTTACGTCGACGGGCACGCGGTTGCCGTTGTCATCGAAGCGGCCGGGGCCAACTGCAACAACTTCGCCTTCCTGCGGCTTTTCCTGTGCAGTGTCCGGGATGACCAGGCCGGAAGCCGTGGTCTGCTCTGCTTCGAGCGGGCGGACAACAATGCGATCCTCGAGAGGCTTAATGGAGACCGACACTCGGATCTCTCCTTTACGTGAGGTAGTACATGGACTATCAAACCAGGGGTGCCGTGGCGGGCTTACCGTCGTCGCGGTGCCGGTAAGTGCCTGGCGGCATGATTAGCACCCGCCTAGGGAGAGTGCTAATCAAGACTCTATGTAAGCATTAGCACTCGGTCAAGGCGAGTGCCAGAATTCCGTCATGGGTGAACGTCCAAAGGGCCGCTTCCGGGTCAAGTAGCTCATTGCCCGGCGAGGTCGTCGAAGTCGACGTCCTCGCCGTCGTCGTACTCGTCTTTCGGTCCGGTTCCGCGGTTCAGGTACAGGACTAGGCCGCTGGCGAGCGAGACGACGCCGAACACCACCAGCCCGACAATCGCTCCGATGCGGGCACCGGTGTAGGTGTCACGGATGTCCCGGGCTTCATCCGTGGCGTCCTGGACGCTCTTTCCGGTCATGGAGTAGGTGGCTGCGTTGAAAGAGTCTAGGAAGAAAATAATGATCAACAGCGCGATGCAGACTATGGCAATCAAAGCACCCACGATGAGCGCAGGGCGGGCATACTTGGAGAGATTTCCGGCGAAGGGACGTTTGTCGGGGGCAGAGGGAGAACCATTGGCGTCGTCAGGCTGGCGTACTGGGTTGTCTTCCATGGCATCAACCCTATCGGCCCGAGTGGTCCCGGATCCCTCCCCACCCCGTATGACGAGCGAGCACTAGGCTAGTTCCCATGGCTGACACATCCCCGGACCAGATTGCCCCCTTGCTGACAACGGAAGGTTGGGAACTGCTGGCGTCCTTGGGACCGTACCGCGATGGCGAAGCCTTCGCGCTGAATGCACGCCTGCGCAAGGACGGCCACTCCCCCGAGGTCGTGGCCGCCGTCCTCACCCAGTCCAGGCTCCGCACCCGGGCCGAGGCCAAGTTCGGCGAATTCGCCCGGCAGATGCTCTTCACCCAGGCCGGCCTGGAACAGGCCACCCGGCTCAATGTTGCAGCCAGGCATGCCGAGCGCTTCGCCAAGGCGGGCACGCAGCACGTCGCAGACCTGGGTTGCGGGCTTGGAGCCGACTCCATGGCCATCGCCTCCATGGACATCAAGGTCACCGCCGTGGAACTCGACGAGACCACCGCCGCGTGCGCCACGATCAACCTCATGTCCTTCCCGCACGCAACGGTGGTGCACTCCGACGCCACGTCGGTGCCCCTCGACGGGGTCGACGGCGTGTGGCTCGATCCGGCGCGCCGCACGACGTCGTCGTCGGGAACCAAAAGGATCTGGGATCCGGAGGCGTTCTCGCCGCCGTTGTCCTTCGTTGAATCATTGGCCGCTACCGGCAGGTCCGTGGGGGTCAAGATGGGCCCGGGGATGCCGCATGATTCGGTTCCGGCCGGCTGCGAGGCACAGTGGGTTTCGGTGGGAGGGGACGTCACCGAAGTCACGCTGTGGTTCAACGACGTCTCCCGCCCGGGCATCCGCCGCGCCGCCCTGGTGCTCGGGCCGCAGGGCGCGGCAGAGATCACCAGCGGCGAAGATTTCGACGGCGGCCCGGTGCCCGGCGTCGGGCCCGTGGAGGGATACCTGTACGAACCGGACGGTGCGGTGATCCGCGCGGGCCTGGTGGCCGACGTCGCGCTCCGGCTGGGCGGCCACCTGGTGGACCACCACATTGCCTACATCTGCGCTCCGGAACTGGTGGAAACCCCGTTCGCCCGCGCCTACAAAGTCCTGGAAGTCATGCCGCTGAACGTCAAGGCCCTCAAGGCCTGGGTGAAGGCCAACGGCGTCGGCGTCCTCGACATCAAGAAGCGCGGCACCTCCGTTACCCCCGAAGAGCTGCGGAAACAATTGCTGCCGGCCGGAAAAGGCCCGGCCAAATCCCGCGGCGGCAAAACAGCCACCCTGGTCCTCACGAGGATCGGCGAGGAAAAGGTGGCTGTTGTGGTGGAGCCGGTAGCGGCCGCCTGAGCTGGACCCTGGACCGCCGCGCCCTATTGGGCGCGCGTGAACTCCTCGGCAGCGGCCACTTGCTCCGGTGTCGGCGTGATGCCCGTGTAGAGCACGAACTGTTCGAGTGCCTGGATGGTGGCCACTTCGGCGCCGCTGATCACGGTCTTTCCTGCCGCACGGCCGGCCTTGATGAGCGGTGTCTCTGCAGGGAGGGCGACGACGTCGAACACCACTTGCGCGGCCGCGACCGCCTCTTCGGGGAAGGACAGCGAACCGGAGCCAGGTCCGCCGGCCATGCCGATCGGGGTCACGTTGACGAGCACGTCCGCCGTCGACTCCCCTACTTCGGCCTGCCAGCCGAAGCCATAGAGCCCGGCAAGGGACTGCCCGGCCTGTTCGTTCCGGGCAACCACGGTAACGCGGGAGAAGCCGGCGTCGCGGAAGGCAGCCGCGGTTGCCTTGGCCATCCCGCCGGAACCACGGAGCAGCACCGACGACGCCGGGTCGATCGAGTTGCGCTCGATCAACTGGGCGATCGCGGTGTAGTCCGTGTTGTACGCCGTCAGTACGCCGGCGTCGTTCACGATGGTGTTGACCGAGTCGATGGCGGCCGCCGAAGCGTCCATGCGGTCGACGAGGGCGATGACATCTTCCTTGTAGGGCATCGAGACGGCGCAGCCGCGGATGCCCAGACCGCGAACACCGGCGATCGCATTCGGAAGGTCGGTGGGAGCGAAGGCCTTGTAGATCCAGTTCAGGCCGAGCGCCTCATAAAGGAAGTTGTGGAAACGCGTTCCGTTGTTGCTCGGCCGGGCAGAGAGAGAAATACAGAGCGTCATGTCTTTATTGAGGATCGGCATAACGGGACTTCCTTCGCGTAGCGGGTTCTCTGCCCAGCCTAGACGGGGAGCTAGCCTTGGCGCGCCTTGAAGCGCGGATTCAGCTTGTTGATGACAAAGGTGCGGCCGCGCCGGCGGACCACTTGCGCGCCCGGGATCTTCTTGAGGGCACGCAGCGAATTCCTGACTTTCATGGGGTTCTCCTTCTCGGATTTTGACTTGTTTGCTTGCGGTTTTGTTCCACCGAGGCTGACGCCCGGCTAAAGGGTGGATTCGAGTTCGAAAGGGTCCTCGAGTCCGGCGAAACCGAGCCTCATCTCCGCTTCGCTCAGCGCGCATCCGTCCAGGAGTGCCCGGATTTCGGCGTCGTCGAGGTCTTCCCCCCGCCCGGTCACGGCCAGCACCGTGCCCCGGTCGCCGAAGCGGGGATGCCAGTCAAGGACGGCGTCGACGTCGGGGAGTCCCTTTCCTTGTTCCAGGCCCTTACCGTCGAGGACAGGGCCGTTGCCCGCGTCCGCGAGCCACTCGCCTGTGCCCTCGAGCCAGACGCGCGGCCCGATTCCCTGCACCGCGATCCGGACCTTGGCCGCCGAGGCAATCCACAAACGGCCCCGCATCCAGTGGCATCCCTCGGCCAGCTTGGGTAGCGCCTCCTGGAATCGTCGTGGATGAAGCGGACGCTCCACCTTGTGGAGCACGGTCCGGAACCGCCCCGACTCCTCCTCGAGCGCAACCCTCACGGAACCACGACGAACCCTGGCCAGAGCCTCGGCGCCGTCGTAGCAACCGGGCCGGAATTCGTCGTCGGCTGCGGAAACGGCGGCGTGCGGCGCAAGCTGCCCGAGCAGTTCCAGCCCCAGGGTCCAGTCCTCGCTTGAGTCCGGGCGCAAGCCCGCCAGCTCTGCCCCAAGACCGGCGTGCACCATGACGGTGTCCGCATGGCCCAGTTCCCCGATGAGAAATTCTCCGCTGGTGCGCTCATCCTCGGGCATGGCCGTGAAGCCGGATTCATACAGCGTGTGCTTGTCCCAGATGTGGTCTTCCAGTCCGGAGGGATCGATTGCCAACACGGCGTTGTCGATGACGGCGGGCCGTTCCAGGCCGCGCTTGAGTTCCGCCACCGCCATGTCCACGGAGACCCCGGGCGGCAGGCCCAGGACGATGTGGTCGTGCCCGGAGGACGCGAGGCGTTCCGCCGTCGGGACAACATCGAGGCGGACAGTACAGCTGAGGCAGCCGTGTTCCAAAGCGGTTTGCGCCTGTTCCACCAGTTCGCCCTTGCGGAAGATCCTTCGCAGGACGATGGAGCCGTCCAGGAGGTCATGCAGGACCACCACAGAATCGCGGTGGGTCCGCCCAAGCCTGGTGGTGGCCGCTTCGCGGCATTGGCTGTCCAGTGAGCTGACCACAGTAAGATGCATGCCGACTATCTTAGATGCAAATCATTCTCATTAGCAAACGGCGTCGTTTTCCTTTTTTACCTCGCGTTTTACCTCGCGGTCCCCCCCATGCGGTACCTTACCGCCCCTGCATTAGACTTGAGCCAACCGCTGACGGCCCCACGGCGGGCATTGCTCAGGGCGTTTTTGGCAAATACCGAGGGGACCCACGTGCAGATTGATTTCGCTTCATCCAGGCAGTCGACCCTGGGGGTGGAATGGGAGCTTGCGCTCGTCAACGCACGCACCGGCGAATTGGTCTCGGTGGCGAATGAGGTCCTGCGGGGCGTTGCATCGCGGCATCCGGATTTGAACGAGGACGACGAGCATCCTCACATCAAGCGGGAATTGCTCCTGAACACCGTGGAACTTGTCACGGGCGTGTGCAACACCGTCAAGGAAGCCAAGGAAGACCTGGCCCGCTCGCTCCAGGCTGTCAGGGAAGTCACCGACCCCATGGGCGTGGAGCTTTTCTGCGCCGGAAGCCATCCTTTCAGCCCGCCGCAGCTTCAGCCGGTCTCGGACAAAGAACGCTATGCCAAGCTCATCGACCGCACCCAATGGTGGGGACGGCAAATGGTCATTTACGGAGTCCACGTCCACGTCGGACTGGACCGCAGGGACAAGGCGCTCCCCATCCTCGACGGGCTGGTCAACTACTTCCCGCATTTCCAGGCGCTGTCCGCCTCAAGCCCGTTCTGGGGCGGCGAAGACACCGGTTATGCGTCACAGCGCGCGCTCATGTTCCAGCAACTGCCCACGGCAGGGCTGCCTTTCCAGTTCCCCAGCTGGGCCGAATACGAGTCCTATGTCCAGGACATGTTCACTACCGGAGTGATCGACACCCTGTC